>Ga0208297_1000266_pt1 | contig 128826 bp, 85 predicted proteins | sample LMS_cellobiose_e_FD_187367 | JGI IMG/M metagenome (GOLD analysis project Ga0208297, IMG submission 187367) | Rumen-fistulated moose microbial communities from Alaska, USA - LMS_cellobiose_enrichment (SPAdes) (version 2) | ecosystem: Host-associated > Mammals > Digestive system > Stomach > Rumen...
ATTCTGACGCCGATGGAAGTGCGTGCGAGGAAACTCGCCGCTTAACGAAGCAAGAGCACCCGCGAAGGATGCTCTTGCACAAAAAACCTTATGATATTTTACTGTCCGCTTGACGGGAAGCACACCAAATCTTTTGAGCGGTTAAATCCAATCACAGAGGGCTGACCGTTTACCGGCAACTCCTTCTGCTATTATTTTACATAGAAGGCATCAAAATTGCAAGTGAAACATAAAGAAATAACCGCCCTAGACCAGCAATCTTGCGAGCGGTTAAATCCAATCACAGAGGGCTGACCGTTTACCGGCAGCTCCTTCTGTTAGTATTTTACAACGCGATTCATTACAGGTCAACATAAAAAGTACTTATTGGATCACTTCTTCATGCCGATCAGCGGATACAGTCTTACCGCGAGCACCGACGCCAGGATCACCTTGACCGCATCAGGAACGATATAAGGCACTACGCACCAGGACAGCGCGGTCCCAAGGCCGATGGGGCCGGTGTTCTTTCCGTACACGAACATGAACCATGCGGTCCCGAAAATGTAGCAGAGCAGGATCCCCAAAGACATGGAGCAGATCAATACCGGAATGGTCCTTCCGAAGCACTCAGTAAGCAGGCCGACGGCGACAGCGGTGAAAATAAAGCCTATGATGTATCCGCCGGTCACTCCGAACAGCGAGGCTGGTCCACCGGCAAAGCCCGCGAATACAGGCATCCCTACCGCTCCGAGAAGAATGTACACCAGCACGGACAGGATCCCGCCGCGAAGCCCCAGCAGAGCGGTCACCAGGCACACGGCGAAGGTCTGCATGGTGAACGGTATGGTCATGGGGACGGAGAGCCAGGAGCAGACGGTTATAAGAGCGACTCCGATAGCGGAATACGCAAGATCTTTAGTAGTAAACTTTTTTGCGTTCATTGTTATCCTCCGATCAAACAAGATGGAGTATAGCAAAACGCATGCTTGTTCGTCAATATAAGTAAACTAATAAGTGATCGGTCAATTGAGAAAATTTCCTAGAATTTCTATTTACATGAATAGAAATATATGGTAATATCTGGATGGAAGGAGCTGCCATAACGGTAGGCGGTTAGCCCTCTGATCACCCTGCCCTGCCAGCTGAAAAGCGAAAGGTGCGGGATGAAAGGAGGTGATGCAAATGAGCGTGAATGACTTCATTGCCATCGTAAGCTTCGGCTTAACATGTATTGGCGTTGGTATCGCGATCGCGAATGCAAAGAAATAACCGCCCTAGAACAGCAATCTTTTGAGCGGTTATAACCCATCATTGAGGGCTGACCGTTTACCGGCAGTCCCTCTGCTATTATTTTACAAGTTTTATTCTGATAATGCAAGTAAAAATCCGCCGGATCGCTCCGGCGGATAGTTTCTTTTTTCAGGGTCCCCTAGTCTATCGTATTGCTCTTGTACACGTTTCCGGGGTTGGAAGCGGAGTTGGCGTTGGACCAGGTGGTCTCGAAGGCTTCCCAATCGCGGACCGGCAGAAGCTTGGTCCAGATCTCGGTGCCATCGGCAGCCCTCTCGAAATCGTGGCTGTTGGTGGCCTCCTGGACCTCGGCATAGTACCAGGTCTCGGTGTTCATGTTGTCGACCCACTCGATCATGCCGGGCAGCAGCTGCGTGGTCACAGGATCGCGCTCCAGCACGTTGTTCATCAGGGTCATGGCCTCCGCACGGCTGATGTCGCGCTGTGGACGGAAGGTCCCGTCGCCGTAGCCTTCGATCAGGCCGATGCTGGCTGCCGCGTTGATCTCGTCCTCGGCCCAGTGGCCTTCGACGTCGTCAAAGTACTGGGTGCCATCGCCCTTCACGTTGAAGAAGCGGACCGCCATAGCGGCGAACTCTGCGCGGGTGATGGGCTCGTCCGGCATGAAGCTGCCGTCGGTGTAACCGTCGACGATGCCGCAGTTCTCAAGAGTCGAGATGGCGTTGTTGTACCATGCGGTCGCCGGGACGTCCCAGAAGGTGCATGAGGTGCTCCAGTACTTGGTGCGGCTCTCGTCGGTCAGCATACGGAAGAAGATGGTCGCGGTCTCCGCTCTGGTGATGGGAGCAGTGGGCCTGACGCGGTCGCCCTCGTATCCGACGATGTAGGCGAAGTGGTCATCCTTGACGAGCTCAGGCTTGGTGGGACCGATCGGTCCGCCGCCACCGCCGCCGGGCCCCGGAGGAGTCGGAGGTGTGGGAGGATTCGGAGTAGTCGGTTCGATGACCTCCGCGATGAAGACCCAGTCGATCATGGCCTCAGCCCCGTTGAGAGCGTTGCCCGCCTCTTTGGGGATCGTCAGCTTGACGTCGATGGTGTCCTGGTTGTCGGACGCGGTGTAAGCGCCCAGATAGACCATCCCGGTCGCGTTGGTGTATGTCTTTTCCTTGGCGTTCCTGCTGCCCTTGAGCACGTTGTGGAGCTTGGTCAGCAGACCGCTCAGATCGTTCAGGGCGCCGTCCTTGCCCTTGATGGTAGTGGTGATCTTTGCGCCTTCGTCCAGCAGAGCGTCGTAATCGGCGTTCTGGTTCTCGGCGGTCAGGTACATCTTGACGGTCTTGTCACCGGCGTTGTCCACCCGGATGTTGATCTTTTCGGAGGCCTCGTCGCCGGGCATCATGTCCTTCATGGACGGGAACAAGTCGGGATATTTCTCGTCGCCGTAGGCCGGCATGTTCATAGTGAACTCTTTCGAGCTCACGTCGAACACGACCTGCGGCTTTGAGGGAGCAGCCCCAGCGGTGATGCCCGCGCCCGCGAGCAGCACAACCAGAGCCACCGAAAGGAGTTTAGTGAATGTCTTCTTAGTCATTGCCCTGCCCTCCTTTAATTACCGCTTGGAGTATACTGCCAATTGGCATCATCTAAAGCATCCTGCGGCTGAGTCTGAATAGACTGAGCACCTATCTGATAGGTGAAGATGAATCCGGATTCAGGTGCAGCATGACTATTGTTTGCCAGATGCGGAGCAGCAGTAAAAATGGTTATTGGACCATCGCCCTTGTGGACGACCTTGTTATAGTAGTAGAAGTCCTGACCATCCTGAGTCTCTTTTACCCAATCGCTCGTAAGCTCCATATCCCAATCAGGAACATGTTCTCCATGGACTTGATTGTTCTTCATCCAAAGTGCAGTTACCGTGATCCTGATATAAGCATCAGTGTTGCCATTATAGACTATCTGATCATTAGAATTGACTTCAACATCTACATTGCCCGGGATGAAAGTGTTCTGCACCATCGCGGTACTTGTGAGCAAATACGCAATCGTGCCTCCGATGGCCAGGCAAAGCACCAGAGCCATCACAGCCGCAAGAAGAGTGACCCTGCGGTTTCCTATTTGAATGGTCTTCGTTGTCTTTTTCATTTTCTCATCTCCCATTTATCAGATCACCCTCCTTTCTTAGCTTCCTGATGGATCATTCGTTTGTTCTGGTTTGCGTCTGTAGGCGAACCCGTCGAGCCATCTGAGTTTGTCTCTTCCGCTGCTGAACGGGAAGTCTATAGGAGTATTGGAGTTAACGGTCTTAATACCATTGTCGCCATCATCGCAGAGAACATCGGGATATCTCCAGCTCCAGTCATCGAGGCAGGTGACCTTGTAGGTACCGTACGGCAGGCCTACGATCTCTACCTGTCCTTTACCATTGGAGCTGAACGCGATCATGACAGTGAAGTTGATGTCATCGTGATGAGCATCCTGCAGTTTTACGCTCTCGACCCTGTAGAGGAAGGTCTCATTAGCGTACTTTGCGTTGTTCTTGGTTATCGTAATTGTGCCAACCAGCTGAGTCCAGTGAGCATGAAGCTCGATGTTTGCGGTCGGGATGTAGTCCGCACCACCGGCACCGATGAGAGTGCCGCCTTCTGCTGCATCATACCATCCGTCGAAGACCCAGCCTGCTCTGGTCGGAGTCGGCAGAGTGACCGCAACGGGTGTCCATTCAGCAGTCATAGTAATCGTCGCACCTTTTTGAGCAGTCAGATTGATCACGTTCTGCTTGTCAGTGTAAGTATTATTGTCGCTGCCCTTCCAATCCTTGAAAGTATATTCGGAGGTCAGCGAAGCAGGATCAGTTCCCTCGGAATAATTGATATCGAAGGATACCACATACTTTCTCTCGAAGCCGTTGGCATTGAGATTCTGAGCAACGTCATATACGAAGTCCTGCGGGCTCACGGTAGTACCGCCGGTCGCATCGGGTGCAGTGAACTCGACCTTATAGGTGTGGGGAGTCCACTTTGCGTAGACATCTACCACGGCTCCATCAGTGCTTGCCAGGTTCTTCACCAACTTCTCATCGTTAAAAGCAGTTCCAGTGCCGTCTTCGTTTGAGGTCCAACCAGCGAAATCATATCCAGTACGAGTGAAAGCATTCTTGGTCAGCTTCTTTTCTTCGTCGTAATCAAAGCTTTCGTTTGCCATAGTACCCTGAACAGGTGTCTCACCGGTCCCGGGATTTGGATTGAACCTCACCTCATAGGTGATCGGTGTCCACTGTGCGTAGAGGTCGATCACATCGTTGTTCTCTGTCGTCAGATTGCTGACGTTCTGACCATTGGTATAATTCTTACCAGTTCCGTCAGCAACAGTATTCCACTCCACAAAGGTGTATCCGGTCCGGGTGAAGGCGTTGGAGGTCAGATTTTGAGCTTCATCATATGTGAAGATCTGGTCTACCATAGTTCCGGTACCCTCGTTCTCGTGGAACACGACCTTGTAGGTGATCGGGGTGTAGGTAACAGTTACCACAACGTCCTCGGCAGGCATGGTTCCGGAGACAGTTTCCTTGTCTACGGTGTAACCGGTAAGAGACTTACTGTTCACACTGTAGGACGCCTTATATTTAAGCCTCTCAGTGTGATCTTCATAAGCCGTACCGCCGGTCGATTTCACATAGTGGATAGTCAGTTCATAGTCATTGATCTCCCAGACCGCATAGAGGGTGACCTCATTGTTGGTCTCGGGTGATGCGATGTCTGTCACAGACTCACGGTCAGTATACTTGACCTTAGTCTTGTCATCTGCCAGCGCCCATCCCTTGAAGGTGTAGCCGGTCCTGCTGAATGCGTTAGCAGTCAGTGCCTGAGCTTCGCCATAGGTAAAGGTCTGGTCAGTCATTGTACCAGTCGCTTCGTCGGAGTTCTTATCGAACTTGACTATGTACTGGTTGTACTCGAACTTGGCGTAGTAGGTAGCTGCCACGTTCAGCCCGCTGACCTTGTCAGGTGTGTAGTGAGCATTTGTACTGACTTCCTGAGTGCAGGTCTGATCCTTGTACCAGCCTTCCAGCTTATAAGTCTGACTCTTCGGAGTCGCAGTTGATCCAGCTGCATTTTCAGTCACAGCCTTAACGGTCTCGCTTTCCGGAGAAACCGTACCAACTGCTGATGCGCTGAGGCCCGTAGGCGGGACTACCACATAAGTGATAGTTACTTCGTTTTCGGTCCATGAACCCGTGAAGGTCACATCGCTGTCAGGCATGGTGAAGCTTCCGTCCGTGACGGTAACACCCTCTGTTGAAGTGGTCCAGCCGCTGAAGGTATATCCGGCCAGCGTCGGGTCATCAGCCACAGTTACCGTGGTGTTGTAGTCATGGGCAGTTGTTGCAGGAAGCAGAGCATCAGCGCCTGAAGGCACAGTGCCGGTATAACTGTAGATCACGTCGTGGCTGTTAATGGTCCACTTGGCGTACAGCGTTACGGTACCGTTGTCCTCATCTGTCAGGTTCTTTACCTGCTGCTTGTCAGCGTAATTGCTTCCGCTGCCGTCTGCAGCAGTGTTCCAGCCGCCGAAGCTGTAGCCCGGCTTGGTAAATGCGTTTTCGATCAGAGCCTTCTGCTCGTCATACTCAAAGGCCATATCTGCCATGGTACCGGAAGCGCCGTTATCATTCTTATCGAATTTCACGGTGTAATTGTACGGTTCCCAGACGGCGATCAACACCTGAGTATTGCCGTCTTCATCTGCTGCGACCTGCTTGGCTTCTTTGGTGAATGCAGCATCGCTGTAATACTTCTTAGTCTCAGGATCCCAGTAGACAAGCATCGCACCTTCTACGTTATTGGGATTATAAGCTGCAGGATCCTCAGGCTCAGTGATCAGCGCCCAGCCCTTGAAGTAGTAACCGGTACGGGTCTGTTCAGCCTTGATGTCGACTGCCTCATTGATGGCAAGGGGCTGTCCGCCTTCAAGCTCCGGATAGTGAATAGGATCTGTGTATGAAGGGCCGGTGGTACCATCATTTCTGTACCAGTACATATGAGTCGGAGTCGGCTCATCGGGCTTTGCGTAGTATGCGATCAATCTGATGGTGTACTTCTTATATACTTCCTCAGTCTGAGTATCGTCAGTTATGTCAGTGACCTTCGCATAGGCCATCTTTATAGTAAAGTCGTTACCGGGAAGAACATGGATATCGGTATCCACATACTCTCCAGTTTCATCGTTATAGTCCTGGACGATCCAGTACTGGAACACCTTGCCTTCAGTATTCTCGGGAGCAGTTGCGGCTGCACGAGCGGTAGCAGTAGCCTGATCCGCATAGATCATGCTGTCTTCAGGAGCATGTGAACCGCCATTCGCATCGTACTCGACGTTGATGCCTTTGGCACCTTCGATGACGCTGCGCCATCTGGCATAAAGGTCGAGAGAACGTTCGATCCAGAAACGATCAGTATCCTTATTGATCTTATCGGTCGGATTGCCATACATATCAAGCTCGGTAGTACGAGACTTATCATATGTATCAGTCACATTCGTATCATTTGCTACAAACGTGCTAAAAGTGAACACGTTCCTAAAATTAGGATCAGTGTACCAGCCTACAAGCTCGTGGCCGTCTTTATAAGCATGGATCTGTTCACCATCAGAGATCTGTTCACCGTAACTGATACGGAAAGAGGTTTGCTGGTCATTTGCTCCAAATCTCAAGTTCTCTTCTGCTGTCCCGTTGGGATGCAGGAATACACGATACTGGTTCCTTACCCACTTTGCATAAACGACTACACCCCCCTGAGGCATCTTGTTAAAGACATAAGGTACTCGACCCTGAGGATCTGCATACCAGCCTGCAAAAGAATAACCTTCAGGATCAAAGCCTGCTTTATCACCTTTTTGGGGTATATAATAGTCAGCTTCACCTTCACTATAGCTAGATATATCTGCCTGATAATCTATCGCTATACTCTCTTTGAGAATCTGCGTGCTGAGATTCTTTATCTCTAAACTAGAAGTTCCAGTAGAAATATCATATGTTTGTCCATCAAGATAAGTCCCATCATAAAAGACTATCTCAAACTGGTTTCGAGTATAGTAGAAATTTTGAACTCGGTAAGTGCGTCCATTCTTACTAATAGTGGAATCGTAAGTATATTGGCCTGTCTGATTTGGATTAGGACTAAATTTTGTAAAGCCTGCAATATCAATAAAATCTTCTTTAGTTGAATAGTTAATATATGCATCTACAGACTTCAGTAAAACATAGTTTTTGTTGTCATGTTCGATTACATTTGTATCACCAGGCAAAGCTTCTACATAGTAACGTAATTCATACCATCTTCTATCATCAACTGTATTTAAAACGAATGTATTGTCTTCATCTGGCATGGAGTCTATTATGACGACAACCTCACGGAAGGAACCACTCTTATCCTGAGGATCCCACCGCTCCCCATTATCATATACAGTATCCCCAATCGAAATCGGGAACTTATTGATAATACTTTGCCCGTAAAGAGCTGTGATCTCTTTAATACCATTACTATTTAAAGAATAGACAGTACCGGTGTACTCGTCGGAATACTCATGCAGGATTTCCTGCTTGTACACATCCTCTTCAAATAGATCGATATATTCTGTTGATTTCTGTAGGATATACCTTTTCCCAGTATATTCATCTTCATAGGTATAATACCCTCCCCATCCTTGATGATATACTCTAGTCTTATACCAGTGTCTAACCTGAATCAAGCTATACCCAGAAAGTACCCATTCCATATGAGAGAATAATTGAACTTCTGTTTTATTATCCGCAGAAGGCTCATCGATATAGTATAAACCATCACTGTTACTATCTGATTCTACATAAATGTAAACATCCTTTGTATCCTGATACCAATTACCATTATCCCAATATAGGTAAATCGGTACATACTCATCTTCAGATGTTTTAATATAATAGTTGCCAGTAACGGCCTCATCAGAGCCTACGGTTACATAGTTACCATAGGATACGCTATGGTTCCTATACCATTTATTGTCTTCTTCAGAATAATAGAGATATGTTTTAGTATACGTACCATCTGAATTTCTTAAATAATAATAACCATCTGCTCTATTTGTTACAGGATTATACGTAACGTTAGTGTTTTTAGTACGCTTAAATATCAAAGTGTGTATATTACGAGCGTAATAAACATTAACAACAGAATTTCCCTCAGGAGCGATTACAACACTATCATCAAAGTGGTCAAGATGGAACCCCTTATATGTATCATCGTTTGAATTTGATGCATACCTATAGGGTACGCCATCAATTATCGCATACGCATCATTACCATTGCCTACGGAACGAACCTTATCGATAAGAAGACCTGAATTTCCATAAAAAGTTAAAGTATCAACAAAATCCCATCCATCTGCTTCAAGATTCTGTTTCCATATTACTATAGTATAATCAGCTGTTTCATTAATATCCCACTTGGCATAAAGAGTAAGCGGACCATCTAACTGTTTATTAAATGTATACTCGTTTGTTCCGTCTGCATCAGTATACCATCCATTAAAGGTGTAACCATGTCTTGTGGGATCTGCTTTTTCTGCATTACCGTACTTGGCAGTACCGCGGGAAACATCTCCGTTATGAACAAATTCCGGGCCGGTATAAGTTCCGCCCTGCTCTTTAAAGGTGATCCAGTTGCCGCCGGGGCAGTATGCCATGAGAACGATATCCGAGGTCAAAGTGAGCTCGGTGACGCCATTCTCATAAACAGTAGGATTATTATCTTCATCAAGAACGTATGTGGCGATATTATTCGCACCGACTGTAGCAAGAGCCCAGCCCTCGAAGTTATAGTGTTCGGGGTCAGAGGGAGTATAGCTCATATTGACGGTGTACTTGTTTTCGACGTCCTGGTCAGCACGAACTATGCTCTCGATAGTATCAACAGTGACGTTACCGAACTCATCGCGATAAGTCACGTAGTGTACGTCGTAGAGCATTGCATAGTAAGTGATGTTGGATACTTCTGTGTCAGATTCAGTTACACCTGAATTGAGCAGTTCCTTGACTTCAGTACGAATATCTTCGATCGACTTTTTGCCGGAATAATCAGTGGTGTAATTTGGATCGGTGGTCCAGCCCTTGAAGAGCTTGTTCCCTACCTCACCTACGCCGGGATCATAAAGAACGGTAGCGTAATTATCTTCATTGACCGTGTCAGGCTGCTTGACGTCGATCTTTGCGATAACAGTATCAGCCTTCATAAAGGTGAGGTGAACACGGGCATTTGTTCCGGTATCAACTACTACATAGATCGAGAAGCTCCCGGTAGCGAACTTGATCCAGTCATCGCCCTGTTCAAGAACGTCCAGCATCTCCACATACACGTAGTCCACGTCTTCGGCTTCTGCGCCGTCAAACTGGGCGGCGGCTGCGACGGAGGTCCTGAGGTCGTCCTCGGTGAGGGCGGCGAAGTCGGTCACGGGCATGGTGACGGCGTCGGCCTTGGCGATGGCTTCGGCGCTGTCCAGGATATGGAGCACGCGAAGGTCCCCACCGGTGAGGGTGAGGCCTTTGATGGTGATGGTGGCGTTGTCTTCGGGCACGTAGAAGGGTTCGTTGGTGTCGAAGTCAACGAGCTTGATGTCGTAGTAGCCGAGGTCCTTCCAGGTCTTCTCGGCGGGCTCTTCGGCGGCCGCGGCCTTTGCTGGGGACTTGGCTGCCTTTAAGGTCTTGCCGCCCTTGACGCCCTGGACGGGATCGGCGGGCTCTTCTGTCTTCTCAAGGCCCAGCTGCTCAAACTCCACGGCGAGGTTGCCGGGGAGCCATCCTTCGATAAGGACGTTGCCCTGGTTGTCGGCGTAGCGCTGGTCCGCAGGCTGGCGCTTTGCTTCTTCGGCCTTCTTGAGGGCTTCGGCGGCTGCGGACTTCTCCTCGTGGTCGAGGATCTCGGCGAGGGTCTTCCCCTCGTCAAGCTCTGCAGCGATCTCTTCTTCGGTCATGCCGAACTCAGCCTTGAGCTGGTCGATCACGGCCTGGTCTTCTTCGGAAACGGTGGTCTCAGGCTGGGACTGCTGGGGAGCGGTCTCGGTCTGACCCTCTGCGGGCTGCTGGGGAGCCTCTGCGGGAGTTTCGCCGGTCTGCTGGGACTCAGTCCCCTCTTCGGGCTTCTGCTCTTCTGCGGGCTGCTGGGGAGCTTCAGGCTCATCGGTCTTGGTCTCGCCCTGCTCTGCTGCCTGTGAGTTCTGGTCTTCGGAGCCTTCTGCAGGCTTGTTTACCTCTTCGGACTGACCGGTGGTCACCTGCGGATCTTCGTTATTATCCTCAGCGCCTTCGCCGTCCTGAGCGGGTGCCTTCTCATCATTCTGAACGGGATCCTCACTATTCTGAGCAGATCCTTCGTTATCGTTCTGAGTAACATCTTCATTCTGCCCTTCTTCGGCGGGAGCGGGATTCTCTTCGGATCCGGTCTGCTGGGGGTCTTCAGTCCCGGTCTGGCCTTCGGTCTCGATGCCTGCGCCGGTGCTGTCTTCGTTTGCTTCGCCGGTCACTTCTTCGGCAGCCCCCTGGGACTCCACGGTCTCATTCTGAGTCTCTTCGGTCTTTTCTGCGGCAGCCTCTTCGGTCTGAACGGCTTCCTCAGTCTGCTTGACCTCTTCGGCCTCTTCCTTAGTCTCTTCGTTTGCGGCGTCGGTCCCGGCCTCCGGGGTCTCGCCGTTCACTTCAAGGGTCTCGCCTTCGAACTTGGGGCTCTCGACGATCTCGTGATCCTCCAGCTTCGGGTTCTCGGCGACGGGGTCCCCGGCGTAGGTCGGGAACACGGATGAACCGAGCACGGAGAATGCAAGGATCAGTGCAAGTAATCTTTTAGTTCTCATCTCTCAGCTCCTCCTTTCTACTCTTCTGCGGGCCAGCCGGCTGCGTCGGTGGCGCTGCTGCCGTTGCCTGCGGTCTGTACTGCCTGGACCAGCACGTCGATGTAAGCGGTGCTGCCCTGATAAACGTTGCCCATGTTGTCGTCGAACTCGGCGGTCTCGAACAGGGCCTCGGTGGTCTTGCCGGCCTCAAGGGCCTTGCCGTAGTAGAACCAGCCGTCCTTTTCGGTCCACTCTTCGCCGATGTCGAGGACTATCAGGCCGGTGTCGGGTTCTCCCTCGCCGGGAGTCATGCCCTCGGCCAGCTCGATCCTCTTGGTGACCTGGATGCGGATCCACGCCGGGGCGGTCCCGGTGTTCTCGACGGTGACGATCTTGCTCACCTCGGCTCCGGGCAGGACCTCAACGGGGGTCTCGGTCTCGTATGGGACGGTCTCGCCGCTCTCGGGATCGATCCGGTCTTCGTGCAGCTCAATGGCGATACTGCCCATGGTGATCACGTTGCGGGCTCTGGCGTCCTTTGAGAAATACGCGTTGGTGCCGCCGGCGACGATGGCGAGCATCGCGGCCAACAGCGCAACTACGAGCACTTTTTTCTTTGCAGATCTCTTTTTCATTATTGCTACTCCTTTTTTACAGGATGTGTCGGAACGATTTACTAGGAGCAGCGTCCGCGCCTGCGGGCGCTCCTCTTAGTCCCCCTCCCCTGCGAGGAGGAGGGGGATGTGTGGTTTAGTTTTGGATTAGTTGCCGGAGGTGTTGCTGCCAGAGGTAGTCGGATTCATCTGTTTGTCAAATGCGGTCCATGCGGCCTTCGCATCAGCAAAGCCTTCAGCCTGGATAGCCTCTGCAGTCACAGTGACTTCAAACTTGGCATCCTTAAACGAAGCAGCATCCTCGTTGTTTACCCAAGAGGGAAGAGTGACACCATTGATGATAGGCTCAAGGTTGGTGTTACCTGCTGCATTCTTTGCAACGATCGGTGTCTTGACATAGTTGAAGGTTACAGTGATATTGTCGCCTTCAATCTTGCTGTCTACAGCTTCCCAGATGGTCTTGTCATAGCCTATGAAGAAGGTCTTAACCGCTTCGATGGCTGCCTGGGCTCCAGACTCGGTGAGAGTGATATCTCCAGCAGTAACATGTTTCTGAAAGATAGGCAGGAACGTGTTGACATGATCAAGGGTGACCTTTACACGTACATAGCTGGGCTCACTGTTCTTGAGAACGGTGACGACGGGGTCTTTGTCCACGGTCTTCCCAGGAACAAGAGCATATCCGTAAGGATTACCATCATTGCCAGTGACCTGATTCTGGTTACCATCCTTAGTGCGCTTTGAATTAATTTTTGCACCATCAGTGGTCCAGACTTTACCTTCAGCATCAGACGCAACAGGATTAGTATAGGTGCCACGGGTCCATACCTTTGTTGTCTTATCCTGGGACCAGGTTACAGTGTCTGTATCAGTGGTATGTCCATTTTCATCTACGATACCCTCGGAAAGCTTGATCTGTACCTTGCCGATGGTAAAGGTGTTGGTAGCGACGTCGGTCCTGTCGGCAAAGTATGCCAGAGTTCCGGCAGCTGCGAGAGCAAAGACGCAGATCACCATTGCGATGGTGACGATCTTTCTCTTAGCGCTCTTAGTCATTTTCAATTCCTTTCTCCCCTGCTCTTCAGCAGAGGCTGATCATGACTTGTAGTGATAATTAGTTTCCAGCAGGAGCCTGGGGATTCTCAAAGTTTGCCCATGCTGCATCAGCATCGGCAAATCCGGCAGCCTGAATGGCCTGGCCGATAACGTCAACATTGAATCCGACAACATCGGTGCCTTCGAAGAGCAGAGCATCTTCGCTGGTGACCCACCAGGGCAGAGTGACTGCAGTGATGATGGGATCAAGATCGGTGTTTGCGTCAGCATTCTTTTTGACGGTATCAGTTTTTACGTAGTTGAAAGTGACTGTGATAGTATCAGCCTCGGAATCAACTTCGGCATTGACAGCTTTCCAGACAGTCTTGTCATATCCAACGAAGAATGAAGTCATCGCGTCGATTGCAGTCTGGATGTCGCTGGTGGAGGTGCCGCCGGTGTAACCGATCTCGGTCTTGTGTTTGTTGAAGACTTGGAGGAACTTGCTCGCATGATCGAGGGTGACCTGAGCGCGTACATAGCACTCTTCACTGCCCTTGAGAACAGTTATGATGGGGTCTTTGTCTACTGTCTTATTGGGGACCAGAGCATAGCCGTAATCCTTGCCGTCATAACCCGTGACCTTATCCTTGTTGCCTTCGTCGGTACGGGTACCTCTGAGCTTCTTGCCGGTCTCATCCCAGATATCATCTGTCGCTTCCTTGTCAGTGGAAAGACCGTCTTCATTAACGATTGCTTCGGAAAGTCTGATCTGTACCTTACCTACGGTAAAGGTGTTTGTAGCTTCCTTGGTCTCATCGGTGAAGTATGCGAGAGTTCCGCTGGCGATGACTGCGAACAGGGCGAATACCAGAGCCAGACCTACGATCCTTTTCTTGGTTTTCTTGTTCATAGTGTTATCCTTTCTAAAATGTTAAGTGGTTATAAGTTTTACTCGTGAGAGTTGAGTAACTAGGGGTTAGTGTTAGTAGCTGCGGCGCTAACTGCGGTCCAGGCAGCCGCAACATTATCATGACCCTGCTGCTGGATAGCATAGGCAGTGAACACGAGATTAAAGATCGAAGGATCAGTGATCGCCGCAAGCTGCTCTTTAGTGATATTCTGGCTGACAGTGATCTTGTTATCCGTAATAACACTGGCAGCAGCAAGATCGGTCTTCGCATCCAGTGCCTTATAATAGACACCGGTCTGTCCGGTAACAGGATTCCAGCCAGAATCAACAGTGAAACTGATAAGGGCAGCATCGTTGACCTTATAGTCATATTTTGCGCCATCGACAGTCCAACCATTAGCTGCGTCAATCTTTACGAAAACATATACTGGAATGTCATCAACAGAATCGTCATGGGCATTATATGCGACCTTGGGGTCCTTGGTCAGATCAACACCAGGAACGATAACAAAGGTATCGTTCTTCTTGTTTTCGCCGCCCTCAACAGCAGTAAGAGTCTCATTGGTAGGAGTTCCATCAGTCACTGTGGTTTTAGTCTCAGTGAGAGTAAGGGCACCGATATCACCAACTACGAAGGTGTTGGTCACGGTAGCGGTCTTGGTCTGCAGCCAGGCTACTGTCCCGCCTATACCGGCTCCGAGTACGAGTACCAGGGCCATGAGAAGTGCGATAGATTTCTTTGAGATAGTCATATTTTCCTCCTTTCCCTAAGATTTTAAATACATAGGGGCATGCCCCTGGTTTAACTAGAAGATGGGAGCAGTATTAGTGTTGAACGCGGCCTGCAGAGCAGCCTTCGCATTTTCGAAGCTCTCAGCCTGCACCGCATAACCGTCGATGGTGAGCTCGAAGGACTCGGTGGTATTGCCGTCCACGGTCTTGGTGATGGTCATGGCGTCGAGGGCTTCACCGGTCCACTTGTCCGCGTTGAGGACGGTGTTGATCTCGTCGAAGATCATGATGGTGTCGTCCTCTTTATAGACGTTCTTGAAGACATAGGTGAAGGTAATGACGTCCGGAGCCTTGGTCTCTCCGCTTACAGCGCCAAGAGTGACCTTCTGGGTGACAGTGTTGCCGACCCCATCGACATAAGTCATCCCTTCGCCGCTCCACTGCCATTCGGTAGCGGTGGAGACGCCGCCGGTAACGAAGCCGGTGAGAGCGACGTTCTTGTACTGCTCCTGCCAGATTGGGGTCTTGGTGATGTCATCGACAGTCAGGGTCACGACCGCGCCGATGTAGCAGGACTCTGATCCCTTCTCAACAGTGATGGTCGGATCCTTGGGGAAGCGCATGCCTGGGAGCATCTTGTACTCGTTCTCGGTCACGCGGGTTTCAGTATCCTTGACATACTTGCCCTGCTGCTCGTTCCAGGTCACCTTGGACTCGTCGAGCTTGATGTCGACCTTACCTACGGTGAAGGTGTTCTTGACCTGATCGGTCGTATCGGTCAGATACGCCAGGGTCCCGAGCACGGATCCCGCGACGAGGACCAGCGCACAGAACGTGGTCAGTAAGATCTTTTTAGTGTTCTTGCTCATAGTTCTCCTTTCTTGTGTATGTTTATTCTTTTTAGAAACTGTATCATCAACGCCGTGGCGGCGTTTGCGAGGGAGTTAAGAATCGGCCTCCTTTCTCTTCTTTTTCGGCTTCTCTTCGTCTTCTTCATCGTCGTCGAAGAGATCCGGGACGAAGGCCAGCAGCACGATCACGATCGCGATGGCGATGGCGTAATATGTGCCGGGCGGGTTCTGGATGAAGCTCGCCAGGTAGCCCAGGTACGGTATAGTAAACACCGGAGTGCCGATAACGTTTTTATAATGGACCAGGCTGCCGTCGGGGATGGAGTTGGCGTCGCCTTTGGTGGCGAACCGCACGACGGTCTTGTCCTCTTCGTCGGGGACCACTTCGATGATTCGGTGGGTCGCGACGGTGTTTTCATTGAGCATAAAGGTAATGACGTCCCCTTCCTCAAGGGTAAAGGGGTCGACTTCTTTTACGTATATGAGGGAGCCTACGTGATATGCGGGTTCCATGGATCCCGAGAGGACCGCGTAAACGCGCAGTCCCGCTACGCGGACGCCGACCAGAAGGACGGCCATCAGGACGACCGCGATCACAAGAAGTGTGGTTATTAGATTCCAGATTTTTTTAAAAGTTGAGCTCATTTTGTTCATGATACTTATATAAGTATACACGCTTAATATACCATATTAACGACCAACTGTTAACCGTTTATTTTGTCCGAGTTTATGACAATTGAAGGCCATAAGTTAACATTCTAATTAAGGAATGTTTTGCTCAAACGGCTTGAAATGCGAATGGTTAACAATAACTTATCATAATGATCGGTCACATTTGATGTCAAAACCATATCCAACGCAGATATACAAAATTTTGATAGCAAAGATAAATCGATATGATACAAAGATAACTCTCGATAACTTTGCAAAATATTGATCAGATCACTGCCTTCCCGGGGATGTGGAACAAATGTATCAAGCTAGGTATAGTGATCAGAAAAACAAAGAAACACCCACCACTTCAGCCATGCGGAACAAATGTATCAGGCCGGGTATAGTTATCAGAAAAACAAAAAACATCCACCCTTCCGGCCATGCGCAACAAATGTATCAGGCCGGATATAGTGATCAGGGACACAAAGAAATAACCGCCCCCTTGACCAAAGTGTGAGCGGTCAGTTCCACTAAAGCGGGGCTGACAGTGTACCGGCAATGTCTCTATATTTCAGCAATTTGCAGAGTCCCTACAGCTTTAGCAGCAGAGATGAAATGATCAGCTAAGGTTTCGGCAGCAGAGACCGAAATGATCTATAAATGGCTTAGACAGATCCAAGCCTTAGATCCTATAAGCGTCCTTTATTATCTCACGGGCGAGCCGAAGGTTCAGGCTGCCCCTTTCATCGTCATACGTATAGATAAGATTCCTTCCGGTCATGATCCCATATGAAGCATACAGCTCCTCTTTTTTACGATACGAAGACCTGTAATCGCAGCTCAGACTGCCAAGATGCTCATGATATATGAGCATACCGTCATTTCTACATCCGATAAAGTCCGGAGAAATGAGTCTGCTGCCGCACCGGACGACCTCGTCGTAATGATAATAGATCCCAAGCTCCTCGTAGATCTCAAGGATCGCAAGCTCCGATTTCGACCTGCAGCAAAAGCCTCTCGGGGTCACATGGATCTTGCTCTCAAGGCTTATCGTGTTTTCCAGATAAGGCTTTGCAGCCCATTCATCAGCTCTCATATCAGTATGAGTCGCGATAACAGCTGGATATACTCCCATCCTGACCGGAACAGGCCAGTCAAAGGACCTGCCTTCGTACCCGTAGATCACAGACTTTGGATCGACCAGATCAAAGTGAGCCGGCATATTTGATAGAATATCATTTTGGTCCAATGACTCACACATATTTAATGTCGAAGAAAGCGCGTCGATGTTTGATTCAAGGCGGCGCTTAAGCTCTTTGAGATATGCTTTGTGGGCAAGGGCGGAGACCAGAGCGGGCTTTCTGCCTATCCCCTGCCTTATCCGGTCCGGACCGCTCATTTTTACCCTTAAATACATGGGACGTCCCCTGCTCATCTGGATCAATAGCGTACCCTCCGGAGATCTCCGCAGCTCATTCTTGACTAATTTGAGCATTTTCTTTTGATCAGTCAATAAATCTTGCAATTCTTTGAATTCGCTCATGCAATTTCACCGTTAGTGTTGTGATATGGGTCATATTCCACTGGTAATATATAACATTTTCAGCGGATTTTCAACTACATTTTATGTTATTTACCATTATTTATCATGCGTTACAGGAGACATAGTTATAGTGACCGATCTTTAAGATCGATCATTTTGACTTAAACGCTAGATTCAAAAGAAATAGTCAAGAATTGCCTGAACCAAGAAACGGCTTTCTTGTCAAAACAGGATAACAGCGAGAAATAGTCAAACTTCTAATTATCAAGCATGATGATCACAATAAAACCGTGCCAGCAATTGAGCAGACACGGTTAATACATAAATTAAATTATGTCAAATGCTCGAGTATTTCAAGGACGAGAGCGTGCTATGCTGGGAGTGATCCCAAAGTGATTCGATCCAGCCTGCCTGAGCCCACATGACAGTTGCAGATAGTATCCTAAAGATCAATACTCCAGGCTACCTGAACCCGCATCGTAGAAGCAGAAATTATCTGAAGCAAATTGCTCCAGGCTCTCTTTATCTGCAAGGCAGAAGCAGACAGTATCTGAAGCAATTTGCTCTGGGCTCTCTTCATCCGAAAGGCAAAAGCAGAAAGCATCCTAAAGCACGAGGCTCCGAACCGCCTAAGCCCGCATGGCTGCCTCAGCCCTTTCCTACTGCTTGTATACGACCTTTCCGTCCACGACGGTGACATAGGCCTGGGCACCGAGCTCGTGCATCGGATCGGCGGTCCATACTACCACGTCACCGTCCTTGCCTGCTTCGAGGCTTCCTACCCTGTCGCCGATGCCGGTGCTGTTGGCGGAGTTGATGGTGATGGCCTTCCAGGCCTCCTCCTCCTTAAGACCTGCGTTGACCGCAAGTCCCGCGCACATGGGCAGATACTGGAGAGGAATGACCGGAGCGTCGGTGATGATGCTGATGGTCAGGCCCTTCTCGTTGAGGACTCTCGGGGTATCGAAGCACTTGTTGAGCAGCTCGATCTTGCTCTTGGCGCCGAAGGTCGGTCCTACGAAGGCGGGATAGTTCTCTTCGGCCAGCTCGTCAGCGATCAGGTGGCCCTCGGTGCAGTGGTCCAGGGTCAGCTTGACGCCGAATTCCTTGGCGACCCTGATGGAGCTCAGGATGTCGTCAGCCCTGTGGGCGTGAGCCTTGAGGGGGATCTTGCCTTCCAGAACGGGGATCATGGCCTCAAGCTTCATATCGAAGGGCGGGTTCTTTCCGTCGGCCTTGTCCTTCATGTAGCGCTGGGTCTTGAACAGCAGCTCTCTGAGCAGAGCGACGACGGCCATCCTGGTCATCGGGCTCTTGCCCTTCTGGCCGTAGCAGCCCTTGGGGTTCTCGCCGAATGCGACCTTCATGGCGACGGGGTCCTTAACGATCATCTTGTCGACACGCTTGCCGACCAGCTTGATGGCGGTAAAGGTGCCTCCCACAACGTTGGCGCTTCCGGGGCCGGTGACAGCGGTGGTGACGCCGCCCTGGATGGCCAGGGGGAAGGCTTCGTCCAGAGGATTGATGGAATCGATGGCGCGCAGCTGCGGAGTCACGGGCTCGACGATCTCGTTGTAGTCCATGCCTTCCCAGCGCATCGCGGTGTTGTCAAGGCCGATGTGGCAGTGAGCCTCGACGCAGCCCGGAGTGACCAGCCTGCCCTCGGCGTCGATGACCTCAGCTCCCTTGGGAGCGGCGATCTTCTCGGCGACCTTCTCGATCTTGCCTTCGTCATTGATGAGGACGCAGCCCTTCTCCAGGTCCGGGCCTGCCATAGTCTTTACGTGTCCGTTCTTGATAAGAAGCATATTCTTGTTCCTTTCTAATTTTTAAGGATGGTTAACGTAATATAAATTATGTTTAGAAAGCTCGCACCCCGCAGATCTCACATCCGCGGAGCCCGCTCTTCCCTATCTCTGATAAACGACCTTGCCTTCGATGATGGTGGTCTCCGCCATGGCGCCCAGCTCGTGCATCGGGTTTCCGGTCCAGATGACCACGTCGCCGTCCTTGCCGGGTTCGAGGCTCCCGACTCTGTCGCCTATGCCGGTGCTGTTGGCGGGATTGATGGTGATGGCCTTCCAGGCTTCTTCTTCCTTAAGACCGGCGTTGACCGCAAGTCCAGCGCACATGGGCAGATACTCCAGGGGGATGACCGGCGCGTCGGTGATGATGCTGACGCAGAGGCCGTTCTCATTGAGGATCCTCGGGGTATCGAAGGTCTTGTTGGAAAGCTCGATCTTGCTCTTTCCTCCGAAGGTGGGACCGACGAAGCAGGGCCAGCCCTCTTCGACCAGCTCGTCCACGATCAGGTGGCCTTCGGTGCAGTGATCCAGAGTGATCTTGACGCCGAATTCCTTGGCGACCCTGATGGAGGTCAGGATGTCGTCAGCCCTGTGGGCGTGGGCCTTGAGGGGGATCTTGCCTTCCAGGACGGGGATCATCGCCTCAAGCTTCATGTCAAAGGCAGGGTCCTTGCCGTCGGCCTTGTCCTGCATGTAGCGCTTTGCCTTGAACAGGGTCTCTCTCAGCATGGACGCGACCGCCATCCTGGTCATCGGGCTCTTGCCTTTCTGGCCGTAGCAGCCCTTGGGATTCTCGCCGAAGGCGCACTTCATGGCGACGGGATCCTTGATTATCATCTTGTCGATGGAATTGCCGTAGGTCTTGATCGCTACGAAGGTGCCTCCGAGGACATTGGCGCTTCCGGGGCCGGTGATTGCGGAGGTGACGCCTCCGGTCAAAGCCTGGGGGAAGGCTTCATCGTATACGTAGATGCCGTCGATGGCGCGAAGCTGGGGAGTCACCGGATCCACGATCTCGTTGACGTCATCTCCTTCCCAGCGCATGGCGGAATCCAGCATGCCGATGTGGCAGTGGGCGTCTACGCAGCCGGGAGTTACCAGCTTTCCGCCTGCGTCGATGACCTTGGCGCCCTTGGGCGCGGCGATCTTGGCGGCGACCTTCTCGATCTTTCCTTCGTCATTGATCAGGACGCAGCCCTTTTCGATATCGGGGCCCGCCATGGTCTTGACATATCCGTTTTTGATAAGCAGCATATCTTTTCCTCTCTTTTCATTCAAAGCGATATGAAATGTTAGGTACTGTTCTAAATATACCACATTTGCCGGAGCGGTTCAGCATATAAATGGAAGATGAATGTCGGCTTCCTGCACAATTAGCATTTTTGCTTGCGGCTAACTTCCCAAAATGTTATAATTCTCCGCTGAACTTTAAGAAAGAAAGGTGTTTTTATGGCTGATAACAATTCCCGCAGCGAAAGACAGAACCGCATGGGGACCGCCCCCATCCTGCCTCTGATAATCAAGATGTCCCTGCCCTCGGTATTTTCGATGCTCATCCTCGCGCTCTACAATATCGTGGACAGCATATACGTTTCCCGCATCGGCGAGAGCGCCCTCTCCGCAGTTTCTCTCATATTCCCCCTGCAGCAGCTGTCCATAGCGGTCAGCGTCGGCACCGCAGTAGGCCTCGCCTCGCTGATCTCTAGAAGGCTGGGCGAACAGAACGTCGAAGCCGCGGACAAGGCCGCGACCCACGGCGTCTTCCTCGCCTTCTGCTCCTGGCTGGTGTTCGTAGTCGTCGGGATCTTCGGAGTCCCGGCCTTTGCCAACGCCTTCAGCGACAACCCCGCCCTGATCTCGCCTGCCGTGATCTACGGCCGGATCGTCCTCATCGGATGCTTCTTTGCCATGTGCGCCACCAGCACCGAAAGGATCATGCAGGGCTGCGGCGACATGATCTCGCCCATGATCTGCTCCCTTTCCGGCTGCATCACCAACATCATCCTCGACCCGATAATGATCTTCGGATATCTGGGCTGCCCGGCCCTCGGAGTCGCGGGAGCCGCCTACGCTACCGTCATCGGCCAGGTCGTCGGCATGTGCATGGCGTTCTGGATGCTCAGACACAAGAATTTCCCCGTCCAGTTCGAATTCAAGGGCTTCAGGCCCGACATGAAGACCATCCGTGACATCTACGCCGTCGGCCTGCCCTCCATCGTCATGCAGTCCATCAACTCAGTGACCACCATCTGCCTCAACGCTATCCTGATCAGCTTCAGCGAGACCGCCGTCGCGGTCCTGGGCGTGTATTTCAAGCTCCAGAGCTTCGTTTTCATGCCGGTCTTCGGGATGAACCAGGGAGTCATGCCTATCATGGGCTACAATTTCGGCGCCCGCAACAAAGAAAGGCTCATGGAGACCTTCAAAAAGGCCATGTTCCTCGCTTTCGGCATCATGCTGACCGGATGCCTGCTGTTCCAGCTGCTGCCCTCCTTCTTCATGGGACTGTTCAACGCCCAGGGCGAGATGATGAGGCTTGGGACCAGGGCTCTTCGCATTGTCAGCCTCAGCTTCCCCTTCGTCGCCTTCTCCATGATCCCGGGCACCCTTTTCCAGGCGACCGCCCACGGCATCAACTCCCTGATCGTGACCCTGCTGCGCCAGATCGTGGTCCTTATTCCCGTTGCCTTCATCCTCTCCAGGATCTTCGGGCTGGACGGCATCTGGTACGCTTACCCAACCGCCGAGATCATGTCCGTCACCGCCGCCCAGATCATGCTCCGAAAGCTCATAAAGACCGAGATAGAGACGCTGTAAGCTCTCAAAGTTCAAATATTGCCGCACCTGCGGCACACAAAAGACGCCGGAAAGCTCCGGCGCCTTTTACTATGCTTTCAGATGGTCTACGGCTGGACGCTGCCCTGTCCTGCCGGCCTGTCCATGAGGCTGGGGATGATCTTCGCGACGAACCTGGCCAGCCTGGTCAGATCCTGAGCGTTGACATCATCGTCAAGATTTACGTCGGCATTCTTCAGAGATCTGGGATCCGTCAGCAGCTGGATCTTCGCGACGTGCCTCGCAAGGGCCGTGAGGTCCTGGGCGTTGACCTTTCCGTCGAGGGTGACGTCACCGTAAAGAACGTCCGCCCAATTGGCGTAGAGGATCATATCGCCCCCTACGACGCCCTCTTCGAAGTTCCAGGGAGTCTCAAGCTCAGCGTCGGTGAACCAGCCGATGAAGGCGTGGTCCGGATCCTCCGGAACCTCAGGCTCTTCGATGGACTTGCCGTATTCGACGGTCATAGGATCTATCGCAGCTCCATACCCGTTCATCTCGAAGGTGACCGTGTAGGTGTTTACGACGGTCCGGGTATCGGTGAACTCGGCTCCGTCGATCGCTGCGGACGCGGTGTAGACGGTGTTTTCGACAGTCGTCGTTACTGCGACCTCGGCCTGCTCGGAGCGGGACTCGCCGCAGACGGAACAGGTGACCTTTACCTCTGCCGACTTATGATCGTCAGCCCAGGTCCAGACCGGATCTGCGTACTTATGGCCAGCCGCGGGGATGACCCAGCTGTCAGCCTGAAGCTCTGTCGTTCCGTCTTCATCGCTGAAGTTCTTTCCGCAGACGGTGCATGTGTAGTATTCAGTATTGCCGGCTTCGGTGCAGGACACCGGGACCGCTTCGATCTTCTTAAGGATATGCTCGGTCATCGGGACGTTTTGGATGACCCTGGTCTGAGTCTCGAATCCGCTGTTTGCGAAATCCGCAGTGTATGTGGTCTCACCCATCGCCTCGCAGGTCGCGGGCTTGGTGATCTCGCTGGTGGTTTTCACGGTCTCGGTCTCAACATGAGTTGGATCATGCTTGCAGACTCTGGTCGCGGTGACTTCGGAGTTGTCGTCGGCCCATTCGTAGGACGCAGCGTCCCAGGCATGGCCCAGTGCGGGAACAACTTCCTGAGCTACAAGAACTTCGTTGCAGACTGAGCAGTGCTTGCCTTCAGTCAGGCCGGTCTCTGTGCAGGTCGGATCGACTGCTGCGTCGATAACTTCGGTGTGGCCCTTAGCGGGGATCTCTTCCTGTTTGACAAGGACTTCGTTGCAGACGGAGCAGTGCTTGCCTTCAGTCAGGCCGGTCTCGGTGCAGGTCGGTTCGACCGCCGCATCGGTTACTTCGGTGTGACCCTTGGCAGGGATCTCTTCCTGTTTGACAAGGACTTCGTTGCAGACGGAGCAATGCTTACCCTCAGTCAAACCTGTCTCAGTGCAGGTCGGATCAACGGCCTTATCGATGACTTCGGTATGACCCTTAGCAGGAACAACATCCTGTGCTACAAGTACCTCGTTGCAGACTGAGCAGTGCTTACCCTCGGTCAGTCCGGTCTCGGTGCAGGACGGTTCGACTGCTGCATCGATAACTTCGGTATGGCCCTTAGCAGGGATCTCTTCCTGTTTGACAAGGACCTCGCCGCAGACTGAACAGTGCTTGCCTTCGGTAAGTCCTGTCTCGGTACAGGTCGGTTCGACCGCTGCGTCGATAACTTCGGTATGGCCCTTAGCAGGGATCTCTTCCTGTTTGACAAGGACTTCGTTGCAGACGGAGCAGTGCTTACCCTCGGTCAGTCCGGTCTCGGTACAGGTCGGTTCGACCGCTGCATCGATAACTTCGATGTGGCCCTTGGCGGGGATCTCTTCCTGTTTGACGAGGACTTCGCCGCAGACTGAGCAATGCTTGCCCTCGGTAAGTCCAGTCTCAGTACAGGTCGGTTCGACCGCTGCATCGATAACTTCGGTATGGCCCTTAGCAGGGATCTCTTCCTGTTTGACAAGGACTTCGCCACAGACTGAGCAATGCTTGCCTTCGGTAAGGCCGGTCTCGGTGCATGTCGGTTCAACGGCCTTATCGATGACTTCGGTGTGACCCTTGGCAGGGATAATCTCCTGCGCTATGAGCACTTCTCCACAGACCAAGCAGTGCTTGCCTTCAGTCAGTCCGGTCTCAGTGCAGGTCGGATCAACGGCCTTATCAATGACCTCGGTATGGCCCTTAGCAGGAACAACTTCCTGAGCTACAAGAACTTCGTTGCAGACTGAGCAGTGCTTGCCTTCGGTCAATCCGGTCTCGGTACAGGTCGATTCAACGGCCTTATCAATGACCTCGGTATGGCCCTTCGCAGGGATAATCTCCTGCGCTACGAGCGCCTCACCACAGACTGAGCAGTGCTTACCCTCGGTAAGTCCGGTTTCGGTACAGGTCGGATCAACAGCTGCGTCGATGACTTCAGTGTGGCCCTTGGCGGGGATCACTTCCTGTTTGACGAGGACTTCGTTGCAGACTGAGCAGTGCTTGCCTTCGGTAAGTCCTGTCTCAGTACAGGTCGGCTCGACCGCCGCATCAATCACTTCGATGTGACCCTTGGCGGGGATCACTTCCTGTTTGACAAGGACTACGTTGCAGACCGAGCAGTGCTTGCCCTCGGTAAGTCCTGTCTCTGTACAGGTCGGTTCGACCGCCGCATCGATAACTTCGGTATGGCCCTTAGCAGAGATCTCTTCCTGTTTGACAAGGACTTCGCCACAGACTGAGCAGTGCTTGCCTTCGGTAAGTCCAGTCTCAGCGCATGTGGGTTCGACGGCTTTATCAATGACCTCGGTATGACCAGTTGCATCGATATTCTCGACAGTCTTGATTTGAGTTGCAAAGGCGCTGTTGGTGAATACTGCAGTGTATGTAGTTTCACCCTTCTCTACGCAGGCAGCGGGCTTAGTGACCTCACTTGTCGTGTTCACAGTTTCGGTCTCGGCGTGGCTTGCATCATGTGAGCAGACCCTGGTTGCAGTCACTTTAGAGTGATCAGCAGCCCACTCATAGGTCGGCTCGACAAACTCATGACCAAGTGCATCGATATTTTCAACGGTCTTGATCTGAGTCTGGAATGCTTCATTCTCGAAGGTCGCGGTATAAGTAGTCTCACCCTTCGCCTCGCAGGTAGCAGCTTTGGTGACCTTATTTGTTGTGTTTACAGTCTCGGTCTCAACATGGCTTGAATCATGCGAGCAGACTCTCGTTGCAGTCACTGTAGAGTTGTCGTCGGCCCATTCGTAAGTCGGCTCTCCAAACTCATGACCGAGTGCATCGATGTTCTCAACAGTCTTTGTCTGAGTTTCAAAGGCGCTGTTGGTAAAGGTCGAGGTGTAAGTTGTCTCACCCTTCGCCTCGCATGTAGCGGCTTTGGTGACCTCACTTGTCGTGTTCACAGTTTCGCTCTCGACGTGGCTTGCATCATGCTTGCATACTCTTGTCGCAGTCACTGTAGAATTGTCGTCAGCCCATTCGTAGGCAGGATCACCGAACTCGTGACCAAGTGCGGGAATCTCTTGCTGTGCAACGAGGACTTCACCACAGACGGAGCAGTGCTTACCTTCGGTCAATCCGGTCTCGGTACAGGTCGATTCAACGGCCTTATCAATGACCTCGGTATGGCCCTTCGCAGGGATAATCTCCTGCGCTACAAGCGCCTCACCACAGACTGAGCAGTGCTTGCCTTCGGTCAATCCTGTCTCGGTGCAGGTCGGTTCAACTGCCGGATCGACAACTTCGGTGTGCCCCTTCGCTTCGATCACCCAGCTGTTCTCTTGTATCTCGTTAGTTCCTTCCGCGTCACTGAAGAACTTGTGGCAGCGTGAGCAGGTGTAGTACTCCTCATTTCCGTCTTCGGTGCAGGTGGCATCATGAGCATCGGTGATCTTCAGATCATGACCAAGAGCAGGCACGACTTCCTGAGCAACAAGTATCTCGTTGCAGACTGAGCAGTGCTTGCCTTCGGTGAGGCCTGTCTCAGTGCAGGTCGGTTCCACTGCAGGATCGATGACTTCGGTGTGCCCCTTCGCTTCGATCACCCAGCTGTTCTCTTGTATCTCGTTAGTTCCAGCCGCGTCACTGAAGAACTTGTGGCAGCGTGAGCAGATATAGTATGCGCTGTTGCCAACTCCAGTACAGGTCGCGTCATGAGCTTTGATGATCTTCAGATCATGGCCAAGGGCGGAAACGGCCTCCTGAGCAACAAGTATCTCGTTGCAGACTGAGCAGTGTTTGCCTTCGGTCAATCCGGTCTCAGTACAGGTCGGTTCCACTGCCGGATCGATAACTTCGGTGTGCCCCTTCGCTTCGATCACCCAGCTGTTTTCTTGTACTTCATTAGTTCCAGCCGCGTCACTAAAGAACTTGTGGCATACAGAACAGGTATAGTATGCGCTGTTGCCAACTTCAGTACAGGTCGCGTCATGAGCTTCAGTCATCGAGAGCTGGTGAGACAGCACCGGAATGGCTACGGTCTTGCTGTCGGTATAGGTCTCGCCGCCGAATTCCGCGGACGCGGTGTATACGGTCTGTCCCGCCTGCACGCAGCTCGCGGCAGTCGTTTCGGTATTCATGACCGCTTCCACAGTTTCCGTATTCGCAGGTTCTTCGCAGCCCTCCGCTATACAGGTAAAGCTCGCGGAAGCGGCGGTGTAACCGTCGGTGTCGTTTCCTGTCCAGGCCCATACAGGCTCGCCGTAATGATGTATGTGGGAAACGGTATGCTCAGACTCCCATATTCCGTCCTGATCGCACTGGACGCAGTAATAGAACTCCGTCCCGGCCGCTGATCCGGCGGTCTCGGTGTAGGCAGGATCGGCGCAGCCGTTATGGAGCCAGACTGAATTTACGGGGATCGTCGTATAAGAAATGGTCGTACCATTCGATCCGCCCTGCGTCGCCTGATAGGTATTGCTGTTGGCGGCAGGCGCGTTCGTGAACAGGACTTTTCCGCAGTGTCCGCTGCTGGTGATGTTTGCCCCTCCTCCGGTAGTGAAGATCCTGCCGACAGCTTCAAAAGTACCGTTCACATCGACCAGAGCGTCCGTCATCTTGGCGGAGGTAAACTTGTTGGCGCTGAGCCTGGTGGGAGAATAATAGACGGTTTTTAGATCGGTATTGCTGAATACGAAGCCCTTTCCTACATAATCGTCCCTGTCATAAATATAAACATTCTTGCCGCTGGATATCTTTACCTTCGCTCCACTGTCTATCTTCAACTCACTGCCGGGGATCATCGCGAGGTCCTGATTTACCGTAGTCGTTCCGGAATGAACGATTATGCTGGTATTCTCCATGATAGGCAGGACATAGTTCGCGGTATTGACCTTGATATAGGCACTCATGGAAACGCTGTTGAGTGTTGCGTTGCCTTCGACCTCATAGGTCATTCGATCCTGGGACGGATCATAGCGCTTAGTAAACGATCCGCCTGCGGAAAGAGAAAACATTGAGCTGCTGTCAGAGCCGACAAAGGTCACTGTCGGGCTGGCGGTCATGCTTTGAATAGTTATAGAACCTTTGGCGATCTCCTTTGCGCCGTATTCTATGGTGAGCGGTGACTCAATATTCTGTATATGATATTGGGTAAAAGGCAATACCTTCCGATTGTTATCTTTCATACTGTTTGTAGCAGTACCGCCTCTTATATCCCCGATCTGGAACGGTTCATATACCTCTGCCCCGGAGCCGGCAGTGATCTCTCCGCTCCCGGAGATATAACCCCAGCAGTAAAGCTTACCACCGTTATTAACCGTTATGCTGCTTCCGGAGTTCATGCTGATATATCCGTATTTGCCTGTCGTTACACCGGTATAGGCATTGTTGTAGGAGTTCAGCTTTGCATTTACACATAAGGCTCCTGAAACTGCAAGTTCGGCGCCGGATGCCATAGTAAGCGTGAGATATGCTGAGGGTTGAGACGGCACAGCGCTCTCAACGATCTCAGGGGAAGTAGTAGATATTTTATGGCTGCTCTCATAAGGGATGAGCAGAGTTTTTCCGGCAGGAACAGTATATTCGCCAGCAGGGAGCGTTCCGTTGGATATAAGAGTGATCTTTGAGATGTTTTTGCTAGTTGAATACGCTAATGCTGCATCCAGATCGTCAAACCACTCTCCTCCCACGTCAAATACGGGGCTCGAGGATGCAGTAAATCTGGCAGTGACCGTCTGGTCGGACGCGAACATCGCAGAAAATGACGGATTCTGAGAAATGTAACCGTCCACAGAACTGTACCAGCCCATGAACTTATAGCCGGAAGCAGGAGAAGCCTGAAGCGTATAGCTTGTAGTAGATTCCTGAGTGATCGAGACTGAGGAAGCAATAGCTGTACCGTTTACCGTGAAGCTCCCTCCAAAGGAAGCAGGTTCGAATGTGGTGGTAACGGTTCTTCTCGCGACCAACTGTATATCTGTCAGCTCAACACTGGAAGTCAGAGCGCCGGGATTGCCGGAAACGATCACTATCGTTACGGACGAACCATTTGCGATTTCCTTAGAAAAGCTTCCGGCTGCGTTTACTGCAGTTCCGTCTATGGTCACAGATCCGCCTGATGCAAGAACAGGCTTGCTGTAATTAAAGGATAATACTGCGTCGGAACCGATGCTGTTGCTCAAAGTAAGCGTTGATGTCGTTGAAGACGCATCGTCGCAAGTACCCTTTGCCTTACCTGTGGCGGAACCTGATAATCCGTTTCCGGAACCGGTCCACGTACCGTTCTGGTAATTTGCAGACAGCCCTGTTACTGATAATCCTGACGGAGCCGCCGCATACACCGGCAGAGCGGTCAGCGGCACGGCGCCGAGGACGATGGAAAACGAAACGATAAGCGTTAAAAACCTTCTTAAGATACCTTTCAACATGATAACTGCCTCTGTTTACCTCAATATACTTATACGTTTATTCTTATTAAGCTCAGTATAGAGCGAATAACCAGCGAACGCGGCGATGACCGACCAGAGATGGGCCATGTGGAGCCAGGTCCCGCTGTCCGAAACGCGGACCCACTCGTTCACGAATCTGAATGCGCCGTAAAGAGCTGTCAGCAGCGGGAACTGGGTCCCCTTGGAATATCCGCGGGCTTCCCTTTTATGGAGCACAGCCATGACTGCAGCGTAAAAGACCAGTTCAGCCTCCCTCGTAGGCCAGTGAAGCGCCGTCCCAGGGATCTGTCTTCCCGAGCAGCAGCCGGAGATAAGGCAGTTGCACCGCATCAGGAACATTGACGGCACCGCATAGACCGCGTAAAGATCCATGACTGACCCATAGTCCCTTTTGAATGCCTTCGCGCCGATCCAAAGAAAGACCGGGCAGAAGAAAAAGCATCCGTAAAGGGAGATGGCGCCGAAGCCGGGGGACCCGCCGAGGACGCCTTCAAAGGAAGCGAAGAGCATCGCGGAAAGAACGCTGAGAAGACTCAGCGCCATAGCGAGAAAAGCGCTCTGCGCCTCATTTCGAAGACCGGCCAGCCCTTTTCTTCTGCTTACGATGATGCAGCCCGCGGCCCAGCCTATGAAAAGAGCGATCCATTTTGAATTATCTCTGATCAAGGTCATCATCGATCGATCCTCCGGCAGCATCGTTTACAGCAGAAAACAACAGGCTGTTCACCTGTTATCTAATATTAACTTATTTCACTCACTATTTCAAGCATATAGAGCCCGCATAAATATATTAATTATTAACAATTACTTGCTTAAGATAAACACAAAGACCCTTTCCTTCGGGAATCGGTCCAAAGAAAAGGGTCTTATAGACAGTATATAAAGCGGGATGATCAACAGTCAAAACTCACGATCGGCGGCGTCACAGATCGATATCCAGCACTACCGGGCAATGGTCGCTGCCGAGGATGTCGCCCCTGATGGTTACGGACCTTACTTTTTCCATGAGGCGGTCTGATACTATAAAGTAATCGATCCTCCATCCGGCGTTTTTCTCACGGGCCTTGAAGCGGTAGGACCACCAGGAGTATTCGACTTTGTCGGGATAGAGGCTGCGGTAGGCGTCGGAAAAGCCGCAGGAGAGAAGCTCTCCGAAGGCCTGCCTTTCCTCATCGGAAAAGCCCGCGTTGCCCCGGTTGGTCTTGGGGTTCTTAAGGTCGATCTCGTTGTGGGCGACGTTGAGGTCCCCGCAGAGGATCACCGGCTTAACGGCGTCCAGTTTCTTAAGGTATTCGCGGTTGGCGGCCTCCCAGCTGAGCCTGTAATCGATCCTGGCCAGGCCGTCCTGGGCGTTGGGAGTGTAGTTGGTCACCATGTAGAACTGTGGGAATTCAAGGGTTATGGCCCTTCCCTCCTTGTCGTGGCCCTCGGCGTCTATATCGTAATGGACCGACAACGGAGCCTGCCTCGTGAAGACTGCGGTCCCAGAGTAGCCCTTCTTCTCCGCGCTGTTCCAGTACTGCTCATAACCGGGGGTCGGGACCTCTGCCTGACCGGGCTGCATCTTGGTTTCCTGTAAACATATTATGTCAGCCTGCTCAGAATCAAAGTATTCCATCATGCCCTTGCCCATGCATGCCCTTATGCCGTTGACGTTCCAGGTGATGATCTTCATGGTTGTTCCTTTCCGGCCTGCCGGTGCCGAACGACGTGCTTAAACTTATAATGGCGGAGCGGTCCAAACGGTAAACTCCCGCCGCCTATATAATATTCAAAAAACGGCCCTCAGCGATATACTGAAAGCCAAAGGTCGAGCAGTTCTGTAAGCCGGGTTCTGTATTGGACGATCATCTTTCTAGACCTGCAGTTGCCTGCAGGCTCAAGCGACCTACCTTCCGGGAAGGGACGGGCAGCCCCCTTTCAGGCACTTTGCTCTCGCAGTTGCCTCCCTCTTTGGTCTTGCTCCGGATGGGGTTTACACTGACGGCCGCCGTTGCCGGAAGCCCGGTGAGCTCTTGCCTCACCTTTTCACCCTTACCGCTTTGAGCGGCGGTTCTTTTCTGTTGCACTTTCCTTAGGGTCGCCCCCACCGGCCGTTAGCCGGCATCCTTGCCCTGCGGAGCCCGGACTTTCCTCACCCGCGCTTTTCAGGGCGCGGCCGCGATCGTCTGGACTGCTCGACAAGTCAATATATCACGATCTTGACAGCTTTTCAAGAAGAGCGGCTGTCTTCGCCCTCTCTTCTTCGACGGAGTATGGATCCCTGGACTCCGACAGCCTCTCCAAAAGCGTTTTGAGCCTCGCGGCCTCGGACTGTATGTATTCCCGGGCCAGAGGATCTTCGCTTTCCAGTATCATGGGAGGATAGATGTAGTCGGTCCAGTCGCGGAAGCATTCGCGGCAGCCGGTGGAAGAATGCAGGTCGCCACAATCTGCTTCACCTGCCTTGCTATCAACGCTTCCGTCCGCCCTTTTTGCCACCAGCTCTATGCCCCCGTCCGCGCATTCTCCCGGTTCTTCAGTGTTATCAAACAAAACGCCCGAAGGCTCCACAGGCATCGCCCTGATGATCTGGCATATCCTGCCCCGTTCTCTCACCAGGAATTCTCCGGTCACGGCGAAACCGTTCACGTCCAGCCAGCGCCTTAAGACCTCCGCCCTGGTCCTGGGCTGGAGCACGAAGGTCTTGAAGCTCCGGCTCTTCTGGATATCCTCTCCCAGGATCGAAGCGATGAGCTCGCCGCCCATCCCGGCTATGATCACAGAATCAACTTCTCCATCTTCAAGCACGGAAAGACCTCCGCCCAGCCTGAGATCGAAGAGCTCAGGATCTAGCCCGCTTGCCGAGATGTTCTCTTCTGCCTTCTTGAGCGGTCCCTCGTTGATGTCGCTGAGGACTGCCCGGCCGCACAGCCCGTTTTGGACCATAAAAATGGGCACAAATCCGTGATCTGTGCCTATGTCCGCTGCGGCGCCCCCCGAAGCGAGCCGGGCCAGCGCCGCCATTCTTTCCGACAGTCTGATATTACTCAAGATAGTCTCTCAGCTTTCTGCTCCTGCTTGGATGCCTGAGCTTTCTAAGGGCCTTTGCCTCGATCTGACGGATCCTCTCGCGGGTCACGTCGAACTCCTGGCCGACCTCTTCAAGGGTGCGGGTCCTGCCGTCGTCAAGGCCGAACCTGAGCCTTAAGACCTTCTGCTCCCTGTCCTGAAGGGTCCCCAGGACCTCGTCCAGCTGCTCCTTGAGCATGGAGAAGGCAGCCGCGTCGGCAGGAGAAGGCACGTCGTCGTCGGGGATGAAGTCACCCAGGTGGCTGTCCTCTTCCTCACCGATAGGAGTCTCAAGGGAAACAGGCTCCTGGGCGATCTTAGAGATCTCCCTGACCTTGTCCACGCTGATACCCATCTCCTTGGCGATCTCTTCGGGGGAAGGCTCCCTGCCCAGCTCCTGGATCAGCTGCCTGGTCACCCTGATCTGCTTGTTTATGGTCTCGACCATGTGGACCGGGATCCTGATGGTCCTGCCCTGGTCCGCGATGGAACGGGTGATGGCCTGCCTGATCCACCAGGTCGCGTAGGTGCTGAATTTGAAGCCCTTGCGCCAGTCGAACTTCTCGACGGCCTTCATCAGGCCCAGATTGCCCTCCTGGATAAGATCAAGGAAAAGCATGCCCCTTCCCACGTAGCGCTTGGCGATGCTGACCACCAGCCTGAGGTTTGCCTCGCAGAGCATCTTCTTTGCGTGGCTCCCTGCCTCGGACGCCTTTAGCAGATCCGCGGGAAGGTCAGCCTCGGCGGTCCCTTCCTTTCTGAGCTTTCTCAGCTCCGCGTCCGCCCTGTTTCCGACCTCCATGGCCTGGGCGTAATCCATCTCCTGATCCGCCGAAAGGAGGGGCACCTTTCCGATCTCCTTAAGGTACATCCTGACCGGATCGTCCACCGAAAGGGTCTTGGAGATCTCGCCCAGATCGTCTGCGTCCACGTCATCCTCGCGGGCCTCCTCGTCGATCTCGTTGGAGATCTCGTCTATGTCAGCGAGGCTCAGAAGATCTATGTCCTCGTCGCTCATCTCAAGATCGGTGGTTATATTGACTCCGCTGGCCTCAAGCTCGTCGAAAACGGCGTCTTCCCTTGCCGCGTCCGCGTTGACCTCGGAAAGGATCTCGTTCACATCGGAAAGCTTGATCTCTCCGGCTCTTTTTGCCTTTTCGAGAAAGCTCTCCAGCTGAGCGTTCTTGTCGATGGTTTTAGTCTCTGCAGCCTGTTTTTTCATGTGACCTGTTCCCTACCTTTTGTTCATCTGATTGAGCGTGACCAGCTCTTCCGTTAATTGTTTTATGTAGACCGGATCTGTGTCCGGATCAGCCATCGATAATATATCGCCTATCTCGGTGATGCGCCTGGCCCGTTTGGCCTGTTCGAGCCTTTCCATGCAGTCGTCGAAGGCCTTTTTGTCGTCTTCTCCGATGCGTATCTCGTCGAGGATCTGCTGAAGATAGTTCAGCGCGTTTTCACCCAGCCGGTCCTTGAGATCGGTGAGTTCGAAATCCGCGTCCTCGCGGTAGACGTCGTCCATCGCCGAAAAGATCTCAAGTCCCTCTCCGGTAACGAAGAGCTCCCGCTTCGCCGCCGCCCGGGGGAAATACGACCCGTTGAGCATCAGAAGCCTTATGACCGTCTTTTCCAGCATCACGTCGGCTTCGCTGTAGACCGTGCCCGGAGGAGCTTCCTCCTCTCCCTCGCCGCTGTCCCTTGGCCGGGGCTGGGGCTGGGAGGCCTTTGCGGACGCGTCTCCCTGGACCTGGTTCCTCAGGGCTCCTTCGGAGAACCCGTAGTCCGCCGCGACCTTTTTTATGTAAAGCTCGGACTCCACCGGAGATAGCTTGGAAAGGTCCTCCGCGGCCCTTCTGAAGAACCTGAGCCTGCCGTCGGTGGACTGCATGTCGCAGCCCTCGGCGATGACCGAGACCTTGTAGTCTATGTCCGACTTGGAGACCCTGTTCATCATCTCGATGAACTCGGCCCGCCCGTGCTTTTTCACGTATTCGTCGGGATCCTTGCCGTCCTCGACGTGCATGACCCTGACCTCAAGGCCGGCGTTTCTCAGAACGTCGATGCCCCTGAGAGCGGCCTTGCGTCCGGCGTTGTCCGCGTCATAGCAGAGCACCGCCTTCTGGGTATATCTGGCGAGGAGCCTTGCCTGCTGCTCGGTGAGAGCGGTGCCGAGGCTTGCCGCCACATTTTTGACCCCTGCCTGGTAGAGGCCGACCACGTCCATGTAGCCCTCGACCATGATGGCGAAGCCTTCTTTCTGGATCTCGCTCCTGGTCAGGTTGAGGCCGAAGAGGTTCTGCCCCTTCTGGAATATCAGCGATTCCAGAGAATTGAGGTATTTAGGCTCTCCGTCTCCGAGGATCCTGCCGCCGAAGCCGATGACCCTGCCCTGGGTGTTTATTATGGGGAAGATCACCCGGTCGCGGAAAAAGTCATAGAGCTTGCCGCTCTTCTGTGAGGTCCTGGCCAGGGATATCTCCTTGAGCATCCCTTCGTCGATTCCCTGCTTTTTCAGGAAGCCGCTGAGGCTGTCCCACTCGGCGTCGGCGTATCCGATGCCGAATTTCTTGATGGTGGCGGGCTCTATGCCGCGGCCTCTCATGTACTCGAAGCCCCGGTTGCCCTTGGCGCAGATCCCCGAATAAAAGAATCTTGCGGCCAGCCTGTTGGCCTCGTAGTAAGGCTCCTTTTTCTTTCCCTGCCTGGCGTAGACCGTGTCGATCTCCACGCCGTACTGCTTGGCCAGCTGTTCGACGGCCTCGGGGAAGGTCTTGTTGTAATACTTCTCGATGAATTTGAAGGCGTCCCCGTGCTCGCCGCAGCCGAAGCAGTGGTAGGTCTGGCGGGATTCGGACACGACAAAGGACGGCGTCTTCTCTTTGTGGAAGGGACAGCAGCCTTTATAGTTGCTCCCCGCGCGTTTGAGAGGCACCAGCGGAGATATCAGATCGACGATGTTGCATCTGCTCTTGATCTCTTCGACCGCAGCGCTGTACGAATTTGACTCCATCAGATCCTCCCGAAAACCTACGGGATATTTATTCAACAGAGTTCGGGGATTTCCTTTAATATTTTTTGTTTATTTTGAAAGAAAAAATCACTGATTATAAGGCTTCCGCCGGAAGGCTCCGGTCTAAAAAACTACCGGACCTTCCAGCCTTCGGGGACGAAGATCTTCTCAAAGGCGGAGATGGCGTACCTGTCGGTCATGCCCGCGATGTGATCCTTGACCGCCACCTCGATGCCGTCGGAATCGATCATGAGCCTGGCTTCTTCGGGCATCTTGTCGGGATTCTTGAGATAATATTCATAGAGATTGAGCAGCAGATGGTTGATCTTCATGGTCTCCGACGCGCCCTTGACAACCGGATTGTTGTAGACCGCCTCGAACATGAAATCCCTCAGCTTGTTCATGTAGAACCCGAATTCGCCGGACTGGAGGATATCGTTTTTGCCGTCGCTGTTTCTGACCACGTCCTTTACCAGGGCGTCGATCCTCTCGCCGTGGCTGGCGCCGAAGAGCTCCAGGCAGTCCCTGGGGATGTCCTCGGTCCTGATTATCCCGCCCCTGAGAGCGTCGTCGATGTCGTGGTTGATGTAGGCGATCCGGTCGCTGATCCTGACCACCCTGCCCTCAAGGGTAAAGGGGATGTTGGGGCCGCTGTGGTTCACGATGCCGTCCCTCACCTCGGCGGTGAGGTTCATGGTGTTGCCCTTGGCGTTGCGGTCGATGACATCGACGACCCTGAGGCTCTGGACGTTGTGGGCAAAGCCTCCGGGGAAATGCTGGTTGAGAAAGTATTCGCCGTGATGGCCGAAGGGTGTATGTCCCAGGTCGTGGCCCATGGCGATGGCCTCGGTCAGGTCCTCGTTGAGGTCCAGGGCCCTGGCGATGGTGCGGGCGATCTGGGCGACCTCGAGGGTGTGGGTCAGGCGGGTCCTGAAATGATCGCCTTCCGGGGAAAGGAAGACCTGGGTCTTGTGCATGAGCCTTCTCAGGGACTTGGAATGGATGATCCGGTCCCTGTCCCTCTGAAAGTCGGTCCTCATCTCGCATTTTTCCTCGGGACGGAGCCTTCCTCTGGTCTCCGCGGCCCTGCAGGCGTAGGGAGAGAGCGTCATGGCCTCTCTTTCTTCGAGCATTTCTCTTAAAACCATCTGTCAGCCTTTCTTCCACACAAAAAGCCGGCATATGCCGGCCGATATCATCTGTCAGTTGAACCGAAGCCCCCTTTGCGCTCACCGTCCGCGCAGTCGCTCTCGGTGATGCCGAAGGGAACGAAGATGCCCTGGGCAAAGGCCTTGCCCGCGGGGATGTGCAGGGACTTTCCCTCCCGGGAATCGTTGGTCACCTTGACCATGATATGTCCCTGATTGTCAGCGTTGTAATAATCGCTGTCGATGACGCCCACGGTGTTGTCCAGCTGGAGCCTGTATTTGAAGCCCAGGCCGGATTTGGGCATAATGAGCAGGACCCATCCCTCGTCGATGCGGCAGCGGAGCCCGGTGGCGACCGTCGCGGTCTCGCCGGGAGCGAGATCGATGTCGGTGGGGGTCTTTATATCGTAGCCGGCGGAGCCTTTGGTAGCTCTCACCGGCATCTCAACTTGATGTTCGAAACCTGTTATCGGTTCAAATTCTGCTATTCTGTACATTCCTTGAATATCGAGAGATCCTCCGGGAGCTCGAAATAGAGCTTTCCGTCGAACTCCAGGCACGGTACTCCTACTCTTCCCGCAGCCTTGATCTCATCGAATTCGGGGCGGTTGTCCCTGAGCTTGAGGAATCTCTTGAGAGGACCCATCCCGCTGGTGATGTCGACGTATCCGAACCGGATACCTGCCTCGGTAAGGGCTTCCTTTACCGGAGGGCAGCCCGGTCAATGACTGCTGGAATACATTATAAGGTTCTTCATGATGATACCTCCCAATCGCATGCTGTGTACACAGATCATTTATTTAATTTTAGCATGAATAAGGAGGCGATGCAATTATTTCAATAAAAGGATGTATCGGACGTGACCTGCATATACCACGTCGGGGACATGCCGGCAGCAAAGATCACTGTTTCTTTACCCTATCAGCCTCTTCATATCGATCTTCTCTTTGCTGATGAGAGCGCCGCTGTACTGCCTGATGTCGCTGAGCCTCCTGCAGATCCCGTTGACCTGATCGAGGGTCACGGAGTCGATCTCCGCCATGACCTCCTCGTCGCTGTAGTTGCGTCCCAGAAGGAGCCTGTTCTTGCCCAGAACGTTCATGCGGCTGCCCATGGATTCCTGCCCGAAGATATAACCGCTCTTCATCCTCTGCTTGCAGACGGCCAGCTCGTGCTCCTCGAGGCCTTCCTCGCCCAGCTTTTTCAGTTCCTCGGCGATGCCGTCGATGGCGACCTTCTCCTTGCCCATGCTTACTCCGGCGTAGATGAAGAACATCCCCAGCTTGGAATATGCGACGGGAGCGCTGAAGACCGAATAAGCCAGGCCCTTCTTTTCCCTGATGTTCTGGAAGAGCCTTGAGCTCATGCTGCCGCCCAGCACGTCGTTGACGATGGCCTGGGCGTAGAATTCGTCGGAATCCAGGGCGATGGAGGGAACGGACAGGGCTATGTGGGACTGGCCGATGTCCTTGGCCCTGCTGACGAAGCTCCTGCCCTCCGTGGGGCCGTAGGAGGCCTTCTCAGGGCTTTTTCCCTGGAACTTGGACAGAGCCTCGTTGAGTTGGTCTTCCAGCCTCTTTTCGTCAAATCTGCCCACGCATGACACTACCATGTTTTCGGTCTTGTAATACTCTCCGATATAGGAGAGGATGGCGTCCCTGTTGATCTTCTTAAGGGAGGTCCTGGTCCCGATGACCGGCCTTGCCAGAGGAGTACCTCTGAGGACCCTTTCGGTGATAAGGTCCACCACCAGATCGTCGGGGGTATCCTCGTACATCTGCATCTCTTCCAGGATGACGCCCCTCTCCCTCTTCATCTCTTTGGGATCGAAAACGGAATCGGCGAGCATCTCTAAAAGCAGATCCGTTGCCTGTGGGAAGGTCTCCGTCAGCGCCTTGATGTGAAAGCAGGTGGCTTCCTTGCCGGTGAAGGCGTTGACCGATGCTCCCAGATCGTCGATGGCTCTGGCCAGCTGCTGGGCGTCCTTGGTGGAGGTCCCTTTGAAGAACATGTGCTCGATATAGTGGGAAACGCCTGAATTGTCGGCGTTCTCGCAGACGGAGCCTGCTCCTACCCAGATGCCCAGGCAGGCTGCCTGAGCGTGCTCGAGATGTTCTGTGACCAGGCCTGCTCCGCAGGCAAGTTTCTTGTATTGATACATTCGGTCATCTCCTTTCTGAAATCGCGCCAGGATCCTGACGCAAGGCGATCGTATTTCGCTCCGGGCACCTGCCGCGTCGCGGGACATTCACCTGTATTGAAATACGAAATCTTATACCTCAAAAGGGCCGGAAGATGTCCGGCCCCTTGATCTTTATACAGCGTGTAATTTTTACTCTTCGTCTGCCTCTTCGCCGGCCTTGATGATCGGAGTGTTCTCCAGACCCTTTCTGGTCAGGTTGATGCGGTCCTTCTCATCGATCTCGTCGACTCTTACGGTGACGGTGTCACCGATGTTGAGAACGTCGGTGACCTTGGCGATCCTCTGCTTGCAGATCTTGGAGATGTGCAGCAGGCCGTCCTTGCCGGGCAGGATGTTGACGAATGCGCCAAGCTCGCCCTTCATTCCGGTCAGGATCCTTACGACCTTTCCGGTGTAGACGTCGCCGACCTCTACGTCCTTGGTCAGCATCTCGATCTCCTTCTTGGCAGCCTCGGCGGCCTCAAGGTTGGGTGAAGAGATGTAGACGTTGCCGTCGTCGTCGATGTCCACGTCGGCTCCGGTCTTTGCGATGATGCCGTTGATGGTCTCGCCGCCCTTGCCGATGACTATCCTGATCTTATCGACTGCGACCTTCATGGACAGGATGCGCGGTGCGTACTTGGAGAGCTCTGCTCTGGGAGCGGGGATCTCGTCCAGCATCTGCTGCATGATCCACATGCGGCCTACTCTTGCCTGCTTGAGGGCGTTGCTCAGGATCTCCCTGGAAAGTCCATGGACCTTGATGTCCATCTGGATGGCGGTGACGCCGACGGAAGTTCCGGTGACCTTGAAGTCCATGTCACCCAAGAAGTCTTCCATGCCCTGGATGTCGGAGAGGATGGCGAAGCGGCTGGAACCGTCTTCCTCAACTCTCTCGATGAGGCCCATGGCGATGCCGGCTACGGGAGCCTTGATGGGAACGCCTGCGTCCATCAGAGCAAGGCAGCTTCCGCAGGTGGATGCCATGGAGGAAGAACCGTTGCTGGAGAGGACTTCGGAGACCACTCTCAGTGCATAGGGGAAGTCTTCGACGGAGGGGATCACGGGCAGCAGCGCTCTCTCTGCGAGGGCGCCGTGGCCGATCTCTCTTCTGCCGGGGCTCCTGAGGGGCTTGGCTTCGCCGGTGCAGTAGCCGGGGAAGTTGTACTGATGCATGTAGCGCTTCTCGGTCTCTTCGGTGATGATGCCTTCGAGGACCTGTGCTTCGCTAAGGGGAGCCAGGGTCACGACGGACATGACCTGAGTCTGACCTCTCTTGAAGAGGCCGCTTCCGTGGGCCCTGGGAAGAAGACCTGTCTCGCACCAGACGGGACGGATCTCGTCGAGCTTTCTGTTGTCCGGACGGATGCCCTCGTCGAGGATCATCCCGCGGACCTGCTCTTTGGTGATATTGTAGAGGACTGCGTCGATGTCCTTGCCGCCTTCGGGATAGATCTCCGCGAAGTGCTCCTTGGTCTCGGTCTCGACGGCGTCCATATTGTCAAGACGCTCCAGCTTGTCCTTGGTCAGAATAGCGTCGTGCATCTTCTTTACTGCGTACTCTCTGACAGCTGCGTCGATCTCGGCGTCGGGCTTCCAGAGGGTGATCTCCATCTTGGGCTTGCCTACCTCGGCGACGATCTCGTCGATGAAGGCGACGATCTTCTTGATCTCTTCATGGCCGAAGAGGATGGCGTCCAGCATCTCTTCCTCGGGGACTTCCTTGGCGCCGGCTTCCACCATCATGATTGCTTCCTTGGTGCCCGCGACGTACATGCTGATGTCGGACTTTTCTCTCTGCTCGAGAGTGGGGTTGATGACGAACCTGCCGTCTACCCTGCCTACCATGACGGAACCGGTGGGGCCGTCCCAGGGGATATCGGAGGTGGCGATGGCGATGGAGGAACCGATCATCGCGCAGATCTCAGGTGCGCAGTCGGGGTCCACGCTCCAGCTGGTGGCGGTGACTTCAACGTCGTTGTAGAACCCCTTGGGGAAGAGCGGACGAAGAGGTCTGTCCATGAGCCTGGAGAAGAGGATGGCCTTTTCGGAGGGCCTGCCTTCTCTCTTGATGAAGCCGCCGGGGAACTTTCCGACGGAGTACATCTTCTCCTCAAAGTCGCAGGACAGGGGGAAGAAGTCTATGCCCTCGCGGGGGGATTTGGACATGGTGGCGGTGCAGCTCACCATGGTGTCGCCGTAGCGGACGACGCACTGGCCGTTGGCCTGCTCGGCGACCTTGCCGAGCTCGACCTCGAGGAGCCTGCCTCCTACGGCGGTCCTGAAGGTCCTGTAATCCTGGTATCTCATTGCTTTTCCTTTCAGATGTTTTCTTCAAGGTCCGGCTTGACAATGAAAGGCGCTGCCGTCCAGTGCCCTTTATTCTCAAGCCCGGCCCTTCTTCTTTTAGAAATAAAATTCGAGCGGGGCTTTTTACGCCCCGCTTTAAGACTTAAGCTTACTTTCTCAGGTTGAGGCGTGCGATAAGGCTTCTGTAGCGCTCGATGTCCTTCTCTCTGAGATAGGCGAGAAGATTTCTTCTCTTACCGACCATCTTCAGCAGACCCCTTCTGGAATGGAAGTCCTTCTGGTTGACCTTGAGGTGCTCGTTGAGATCGTTGATCCTGTAGGTGAGGATAGCGACCTGTACCTCGGGGGAACCGGTGTCGCCTGCGTGAGTAGCGTACTCGTTGATGATCTCCTGCTTCTTTTCTGTCGTGATCATGGTTTTCTCCTTTTCTTTGATCCGCCAATGACAAGGCTGTGCGCCGGAGGGTCGCAGGACCGTGTCAGAGGTATAGTTATAAAAACAGCTTGTATAGAATACCACAGCCGGGGCTGACTGTAAAGATAAAATTACGAAACTTTCCCGCTGTTTTCAGAGGTCCCATCCTTCATCGCCCTGCGGTCGGCGTCGATCTTGGAATAGACCTGGGTCAGAGCGGTATAGAGCTGGCGGGCGGTCCTTTCGTTCATGACCAGTCCCTCCACCTCTTCGGTGACCTTGGTCTCCCCCTTGGGGATGTTCTGAAGGAACGTTATGAAGCATTCGTTGCCGGTCACGTTGATATTGAATCCGTTGACATATTTCATTTTATCGTTACCTCCTATACAAATTCAAGCCTGAACAGGCTCAGTTTTCCGTTGTTTTCGATCATTCCGGGGAGGGGCTCCTCGCAGTCGAGATACAGGGAGCTGACGCCGTCGTCCGACGCGATGACCCCGCTGACCAGCTGGGACACGCACCCGCCCTCGTACATCATCCGGTAGGAGCCGGTGGGAGGAAGAGCCTGATCGGAAGAGATGTCGAACCTCAGGACGTTTTCCCCCTTCTTCGGCAGGCTCAGGACGTCCGAAGTGAGATAAAAGTCCTTTTCCGCGTACTCGGAGTAAGCCTTGAGGTCTCCTTCGGCAAGGGTCTGCCTCAGCAGTGTGCTGGAAACGGTCTTTCCGCCTATCCTGACCTCGGGGACTATGCGGGTCTCGAATCCGAAGACCATGCCCATGCCGGAAAGAAAGCTGGCCGTGCCCTGGGCCTTGTATCCGAAGCGGAAGTTGAAGCCGCAGACCGCGTGCCTGAGCTCCATCCGGGAGACCAGCTTCTCTATAAAGTCTCCCGCGCTGAGCTCCATGATATCCTTGGTGAAGGGCACGGAGATCATGACCTTGATCCCCAGATCCTCAAGGATCCTGACCTTTTCTGCCTGGGGGATCAGTGACCTGACCGCCCTGCTCCCGCTGACAGCGTTGGCGGTGAGCTCGCTGAAGGTGAAGACGGCGGGAGTCCAGCCTCTTTCTCCTGCGACCTGAACGCACTTTTCAATGAGAGACCTGTGGCCGGGATGGACTCCGTCGAAGTTGCCCATGGCAAGGCACACAGGTCCTTTGATATCTATCTCGTCAAACGATTGGTAAATGATCATATCTATCTTTCTGTTGAATATATTTTCAGTTGGCGCGAAGCCCGAAGCCGGGACTGGCGGCCTGAACAGGCTCCTTCTACGAGAAGACCTTCTCGGGGCTGAAATAAAGCCTCCCGGTCTCCATCAGAGGCATGGCGGTCCCGAGGAACCTGCCGTCCTTCCAGACGCTCACAGCGAGTCCGGGGATGGATCCCTCGCCGGGGAAAAAGCACTGATCCTCGCTGAACCCCAGACCTGTGAGGAACCTGGATGCTCTCTCGTCATCGGCAAGCTCGCATCTTGGAAGCTCTGACACCGCGGCCTCGCAGGGAGCAAGGACCGATCTGACGTCTTCCGGGCTCATCTCCGCCAGCTCTTCCAATGTGACCGAGTCCTCGAGGGAAAAACCGCAGGTCTCGAGCCTCAGAAGAGCGCTCATTGAAGCTCCGCATCCCAGGATCTCACCCGCCATATCACAGAGGGTCCTGACGTATGTGCCCGAAGAGCACCTGACGTCGAAGAAGAACTCCCCGGACGCCGGATCAAAATCTATCAGAGAGGTCATGAAGACACCGATCTGCCTCTCCTTCGCCCGGACCTCTCTTCCCTCGCGGGCAAGCTCGTAGAGCCTCTTTCCGTCCTGCCTGATGGCGGAATACTTGGAGGGGACCTGGCTTATCTGCCCTTCAAGAGCAGTGAGAGCGTCTGCCACGTCGTCTTCGGAAGGCATCTCGAAGCGTCCCCGGATATCCCGCACCGCTGTCCCCCACACGTCGTGGGTGTCGGTGGCAAGGCCCAAAACAGCCCGGCAGCGGTAGACCTTGGCCGCGCTGTCCATGTACTCGATGAGCCGGGACGCCCTGCCCAGGGCGACGACCAGAAGGCCACAGGCATTGGGATCGAGGGTCCCCGTGTGGCCCGCCTTCTTTTCCTTGGTGAGCCTTCGGACGTTCATCACGACGTCGCTGGAGCTCATGCCGGCAGGCTTGTTTATGCGAAGGAATCCGTCCATGGCGGTCTACCTGCCGTTTTCAGTAGATAGACCGAAGCAGCGTGAAAGCTCCTCTTCGAGAGCCTGACTGACTCTGCTCACGGCCTCTTCCAGCGGCATATCGAGGGTAGCACCTGCGGCCATAAGATGGCCTCCCCCGCCGAAGCGGGAAGCGACGCTTCTCACGTCGGCGCAGGTCTTTGAACGAAGGCTGAGCTTGAAGGCTCCGTCCCTTTCCTTGATCAGGGCGGCAGCCTCGACTCCCCTAACGCTCCTGAGCCTGTCGATTCCGGTCTCGGCGTGCTCGGCCAGTGCCCCGCAGGCCCTGTAATCTTCTTCTGTGCACCATGAGACGATGCCCCTGCCATCCGCGATGAGTCTTGCTCTTTCGATGATCAGGCTCTCCAGCTTCAGCTGACACAGGGGGATGCTGTCAAAAAGGGCGGTGCAGAGGGCGCTGCTGTCCACGCCCATGCCTATCAGCTCTCCCGCCATGGTCATTGCTTCCCGGTCCGTATTGCTGAACCTGAAGCTTCCCGTGTCGGTGCAGACCGCGGCGTAGAGAAGTCCCGCCGTCTCAAGATCGATGGGAGCTCCCATGGTCTTTAAGAGCTCGTAGACCAGGCAGCCGGCAGCGGCGGCCGAAGGATCCACTACGAAGATCTCGCAGAAGTCCTCGGTCCTAACGTGATGGTCTATGCAGAGCCTGGCGGGAGCCTTGTAGAATGCCTCCTTAAGGCCCTCCAGCCTTCCGTCGGAACCCATGTCCACGGCGATGGAAAGATCCGCCTCGAAGGGAGCCTCGGTCACCAGGAAGTCTCCGGCAAGAAATGCCAGATACTCAGGGCACGGATGCTGGATCAGCACAGCGGCCTGCTTTCCCATCTGCCTCAGAGAACGGCAAAGAGCCCCGGCTGAACCCAGGGCATCTCCGTCCATATTGGCGTGTGTGAAGATCAGGATCCTCTCCGACGCTTCTATAAGTTTTATTATCTCGGAATAGTCTCGCATTACCTGTAGATATCCTCGATATCCTCTTCGTCCTTCTTCTCGTCTTCGGCGGGCTTGATGTCCAGGCTGTCCAGCAGCGCGTCCATCTTCTTGCCGTATTCGAAGGAGTTGTCGAACTTGAATATGAGCTCGGGAACGTGTCGCACCTTGAGGTTTTTGCCAAGCTCGCTCCTGATGAACCCCTGGCTGCGGGAGAAGGCGTCCAGGATGCCCTGCTTCTCGCTGTCAGACAGGTCCATGGAAGGATCGTAGCCCATGGCTGTGACGTAGACGGTGGCGTAGCTGCCGTCCCTTGAAACGTCAGCGCCGCTCACCGCGATCATGCCCTGGAACCGCGGATCCTTCAGTTTTCCCGTAAGGAGCATGGAGCCGATGATCTTCTTGATCTCTTCGGCAAGACGCTCCGGTCTGTGTGATCTTCCCATAGTTTAGTCCCTCTTGACCTCTTCCATGGTGTAGGCCTCGATGATGTCGCCGACCTTGATATCGTTGAATTTGTCGATGGAGATACCGCACTCGAAGCCCTGGGCGACCTCGCGGACGTCATCCTTGAACCTTCTGAGGGATCCGATCTCGCCCTCGTGGATCACGATGCCGTCGCGGACCAGCCTGAGCTTGGCCGAGCGGGTGACCTTTCCTTCGGTGACGTAGGAGCCTGCGATGGTGCCCACGTTGCTGACCTTGAAGGTCTCGCGGACCTCGATCTTGCCGAGGATGACCTCCTTGAACTCGGGATCCAGCATGCCCTTCATAGCGGCCTCGATATCGTCGATGATCTCGTAGATGACCCTGTAGGTCCTGATCTCGACGCCCTCCTGGTCTGCCATCGCCTGGACGGCGGATGACGGACGGACGTTGAAGCCGATGATGACCGCGTTGGAGGTGCTGGCCAGCATGACGTCGCTCTCGTTGATGGCGCCGACGCCGGTGTGGATGATCCTGACCCTGACGTTCTCGTTATGCAGCTTCTCCAGAGACTGCTCCAGAGCGCCTACGGAGCCCTGTACGTCAGCCTTGATGATGAGGTTGAGGTCCTTGACCTCGCCCTCGGACAGCTGGCTGAACAGCTTTTCGAGGGAAACGGCGGAGGACTTGGCCATGACGTCCTCTCTGAGCTTGAGCTTTCTCTTCTCGGAGATCTCGCGGGCGGTCTTCTCGTCCTTCACCATGAAGAACTCGTCGCCGGCTTCGGGAACGTCGGTAAGTCCGGTGATCTCGACTGCTCTGGAGGGGCCGGCCTTCTTGATCACGACTCCCTTGGGGTTGGTCATGACCCTGACGCGGCCGGAGGCGATGCCCGCTACGATGGCGGAACCGGTGTGAAGAGTTCCGTTGGTCACCAGCAGGGTCGCTACGGGGCCTCTGGTCTTGTCCAGCCTTGCTTCGATAACGGTACCCATGGCCAGCCTGTTGGGATTGGCCTTGAGCTCCAGCATCTCGGCCTGCATCAGTATCATCTCCAGCAGGTTCTGGATACCCATGCCGGTCTTGGCGGAGACGGGCACGCAGATGGTGTCGCCGCCCCAGTCTTCGACCAGGACTCCGTTGTTGGCCAGGTCTGCCTTGACCAGCTCGGGGTTGGCGTTGGGCTTGTCCATCTTGTTGATGGCGACGATGATGGGGACTCCCGCGGCCTTGGCGTGGCTGATGGATTCTATGGTCTGGGGCATGACCGAGTCGTCGGCCGCGACTACCAGCACGGCGATGTCGGTGATGTAGGCGCCTCTGGCGCGCATGGCGGTGAAGGCCTCATGGCCCGGGGTGTCAAGGAAGACGATGTGCTGACCGTTGACCTCGATCTCGGAAGCACCGATGTGCTGGGTGATGCCTCCGGCTTCTCCAGCGGTCACGTTGGTATTTCTTATAGCGTCCAGGAGGGAGGTCTTGCCGTGGTCTACGTGGCCCATGACGGTGACGATGGGCGCTCTGGGGACCAGATCGGACTCTCTGTCCACGGACCTGTCGATGCCCTCCTCCTCTTCGATCTCTTCGTTATGGTTGACCATGACCGAGACGCCCAGCTCCATGCCCAGAAGGACAGCGGTCTCTTCGTCCAGGTTCTGGTTGATGTTGGCCATGATGCCCATCTTCATCAGGGCCATGATGGCCTGAGAAGTGCTTCTTTCGATCTGCTCGCAGAAGCCCGCAAGGGTGATGGGGACGTCGATGAGGACGCTGCCGGTGGCCTGAGCTTCCTGGATGATCTCCTGCTCGGCGGTGGGGCCGGCTTCGGTCCTGTCCTTGTACTTACTGTGCTTCTTCTTTATGCTGCGGGAAAGATCGGTCGGCATCTGATCGAACTTATCCCTCTTGTCCTTGTTCCTGTCTGCGCCCTTCTTTCCGCTGTCCTTGCGGCCGCCTCTTCTGCCGTCGTCGGCGGGAGCGGTGTAGGCGACGACCTTTTCGCGGGAGCCGTCGGTCTTTCCTGCGGGCTTTCTTCCGCCCTGGCCGCCCTGATAGGGCTTGCCGTCTCTTCCGGTCTGTCCCTGTCCGGGCTTGGCGCCTCTGCGGTCACCGGAGCCTGCGCCCTGGCCTCTGCCGGACTGCTGTCCCTGGCCGGGCTTTGCGCCTCTGCGGTCGCCGGAGCCTGCGCCCTGGCCCCTTCTGTCGGAGCCGGACTGGCCGCCCTTCCTGCCCTGGTCCCTGCCGGATCTTGAGGGCTGGGGCTTGGGTTCTTCCTTGGGCTCATCGGCTGCTCTTCTGATGATCTTGACCCCGATATTGGGGACGTAATCGATGACAGGAGCAGGAGCGGGCTCTTCCTTTTTGGGAGCCTCGGCCTTGGGAGCTTCCTCCTTGGGCTCGACCTTCACGGGCTCTGCGGCAGGCTTGGGAGCCTCGGGCTGGGCCTTTGCTTCTTCCTTCTTTTCAGCGGGCTTTTCGGACTTTGCTTCGGGCTTCTCAGCGGGAGCGGCCTCTGCCTTCTTAGTATCCTCGGGCTTTTCCGCGGACTTCTCGGGCTCTGCCCTGACCGCTTCGGGCTCCGCCTTCTTTACTTCCTTCGCGGGGGCGGGCTTTTCGGCCTTTGCCGCGGGCATTTCTTCCTTTACCTCGGGCTTTTCTGCGGCGGGAGCCTCCTTTGCCGGAGCCTCTGCAGCGGCCTTAACCTCTTCCGCTGCGGGAGCTTCCTTTACGGCCTCGGCTGCGGGAGCCTGCTCCGCTGCGGTCCTGGGCTTATCCTGCTCAAGATCCTGCGGGGTCTCGCTCTTCTTTCTGGGGACCGCGTTCTGGGGCACCGAGTTCTTCTTCATCGGTGTGCCGAAGGGAGTGGGCTTGGGGCCGCTCTGGCGGGACTCGGACTTGGGAAGAGGTCTTCCCATGGGGACCGGTCTTGCCGCGGTCTCGGTCTTCTGCTCAGTGCTCTTGGGCGCGGAGGCCTGCCTCGACTTCTTCTGCTGGGCTTCGATTATGGCTTTGTCGACGGCGCGGATCTGGACCTTGGACGCGTTGGTGTCCTTGGACGCAGATCTGCTGCCGGAGCCTTTTACTATTTTCGTTTCGTTGTTGTTATTTGGCATCTGCATGACCTCCGTCGGGATCTCCGTTCAAATCGATCTCATTTATCATTTTCATGAGCCTGTCCATGTCCTCACGGCTGACAGGCCTCTTAAGTCCTCTCGCGATGGCGTTCTTCTTCTCCGCGAGCCTTGCGCATTCGGGCCTTGGGCAGAGGTAGACCCCTCTTCCCGGGGCTTTCTGGTCGTCTATGACCAGCCCCTGCTCCGACGCGGTGATCCTTATGAGCGAGGCCTTGGGAAAGCTCTGCATGCATCCCGCGCAGCGCCTTTCAGGGATCTTCTTCTCAGGCATCAGCGTTCCTCCATCGCTTTGGTGATGGTCTCGATCATGACGGCATTGGTCGCTTTGGGATCGAGCTCGATACCGTTCTCTTCGGCATAGGCTATGAGCTCAGCCTTTCTCATGGACTTGAGGGAGCTGGATCTTACCAGGGAGCCCTCGGTATCTTCTCCGCCTTCGGCCTCACCTTCGGGGCCGGAGACCGCGTCGTCGATGTGAGTGACCTTCTCGATGACGATCTCGCCGGTCTCGGGCAGTTCGGTACCTTCGGGGAAGTACTGGCTGTGGCTCTTGATATCGATCTTCCAGCCGCAGAGCCTGGCGGCGAGCCTGACGTTCTGGCCCTCCTTGCCGATGGCAAGGGACAGCTGGTAATCGGGGACTACGACGGTAGCGGACTTGCCTTCCTCGTCGATGAGCACCATCTCCACCTTGGCCGGGGACAGGGCGCTGCTGATCAGTCTGCCCGGTTCGTCGCTCCATGCTACGATGTCGATCTTCTCGCCTCTCAGCTCGTCGACGACGGCCTGGACGCGGGAGCCTCTGGTTCCGACGCAGGAGCCGACGGGATCCACGTTCTCGTCGTGGGTCATGACGGCGATCTTGCTCCTGGAGCCTGCTTCGCGGGCGGTGCTCTTGATCTCTATGGTGTGGTCCTGAAGCTCGGGGACTTCAAGCTCGAACAGTCTCTTGACGAGACCGGGGTGGGTGCGGGAAAGGAAGACCTGGGGCCCTTTGTTGGCCTTCTTGACGTCCATGACGTAGACCTTGACCCTGTCTCCTACTCTGAATCTCTCGCCGGGGATCTGCTCGTTGACGGAGAGGATGCCCTCAGCCCTTCCGATGTTGATGAACACGGTGCCGTTGCTGACCCTCTGGACGATGCCGGTGACGACTTCGCCCTGGCGGCCGATGTAATCGTCGTAGATCATTCCGCGCTCGGCTTCCCTGATGCGCTGGACGACGACCTGCTTGGCGGTCTGGGCGGCGACTCTTCCGAAGTCGGTGGGAGTTACCTGGTATTCGATGACGTCTCCGAGCTCATACTCGGGGTCGATCTCCTGGGCGTCTTCGAGGCTGACCTGGGAATAGGGGTCTTCGACTTCCTCGACGATCTCCATGCGCATGAAGACGTTGATGTCGCCGGTCTCCTGGTCGATGTTGACGCGGACGTTCTGATATGCGCCGTAGTTCTTTTTATAGGCGGATACCAGGGCCGATTCTATTGCCTCGATGAGAAGCTCTTTGGGCATGTGCTTTTCCCTCTCCAGGGCTTCTACTGCTTCGAGAAATTCGAGATTCATTTTTATATGTGCCTCCTTGATTGTTATCTATGATCACGCTCGGGGTCCTGGCGCAGGCATCCCCCGCATCCGCCTGCCTGGCGGCAGCCGGCGCGGTGCCTCCTTGCGCCACCCCTCACTTATTATACTAATGTGACTTGCTCCGTAAGCTCAAGCTTCAAAAGCATCCGTCCCATCCGTCTGTCTGGCGCCCGGCGGCGGACCCACCGATTAAGTCACCAGTCACTTCGGGGATCGCGGTGCTTTTTACTACTGATACCGCATTTTTGATCAAATAGTTATAATTTCATCGATCTCATAGCCATTCGATGTCTCATGAAGAACTCCAAATTATAACTCAACGATGAATTGGGCGATATCAGCAGTAATAATCTGAGGATCAAGTTCGCTTGAACCTTTGATCTGGCATAAAGACCGCTGTATTTCCCTTCCGCAAGTATTACTGCATCCCTCAAAACGAAAGCATAGTCATAAAACCGTCTGACAAAAGCCGAAAAATGAGGATATCGGTATAACTATTCTTTCGATCTTGCAAGATCAGCAGTAATCTGTCGAGAAAGGCGATCAAAGCGCAGGATCAGAAGACCACTGCCAGGTTGACCTTGGCGGCTTTGCCGGCTTCGATGACCATGGTCTTGCCTTTGTCCAGCTCGACGGTGATGTCTCCATTCTCGTAGCCTGCCAGCTTTCCGACCACGGTCTTGGAACCGTTCTCCGCCTTGTAGAGCCTGATCTCTATCAGTTCTCCCATGAACCTTCTGAAGTCCTTCTCGGTGAGCAGGGGCCTGTCCATGCCGGGCGAGGAGACCTCCAGATAATAGTTCTGCTTGATCGGGTCCTCTTTATCGAGCCTGTCCGAAAGATACCTGCTGACCAGCTCGCAGTCGTCGGTGCTCATGGTCCCGTAGCCCTCGCCTTCCAGCTTGTCCACATAGACCCTGAGGTACCAGTCCGAGCCCTCCTTGACGAATTCGCAGCGGGAGAGCTCGTAGGGATTTTCCCTGCCGAACTCCTCCATCCAGTCGGAAACGTATTCTCCGATCTTCTTTTTTGCCAATTTATTTTCTCCAAAAACTAAGAGTGGACCTCTGTCCACTCTTAAGCGATAACGTATGCACGAGTATAATATCAGCCTCTGTAAGAAATTGCAAGCACTTTCTTGCATTCAGACGCCTATGGAGGGATATATCCGCGAAATGCCAGACGATCCCCGGCAAAAGCCCCTTCTACATCTCCTGGAAGAACTCGATCTCTTCGCCCAAGGGCCCGTGGATGAACGCCACGCGGATGGGGAAAGGCGGCTCGGACTTGATGACCACGTCCCTGGGCCCGTCGAAGACCTCGTACCCCGCTTCGGTGACGGTCTTTACGCAGGCGTCCAGATCGTCGGTGCCGAAGGCCATGTGCTGCAGGGTCCCCTTGACTCCGGTGATCACGTCTCCTCCGTTGAAGAGCTCGATGACAGCCTCCCCTGCCTTGATCATGCAGCCGGCCGGCCAGCTGCGCAGGACCTCAAGTCCCAGAACATTGGTATAAAAATCGCGGGCTTTGAAATAGCCCTCCCCTTCGGGAGCCCTCATGGCCACATGGTGGATCTTTTTAATAAGCGCCATACCGCACCTCCTTATTCACGTTCAGTATAGCACGACCGGGGCCCGATGTGGTAAAATCCTTTATCGTGAAAGGCGATGACAGATGAACGGATTTACTTATGACGAAAGTTCGATAAAAACAAAGGCGCGGGACTTTCTCAAGTCCAAAGGCATGATCCTGCAGGAGGATCCGGCAGACGCTGCGGTCAGGATCGCCGGCGAGATGAAGGAGAGCGTCCTTTCGGGAGCCCCCCACTTCGCCATGCTGAGATCCCACATAATACCCAGGCTCGAGGGGCTTTACGAAGGGCCGGTCCTTGCGGTGGACATCGGAGGGACCCACACCAGATTCGCAAAGGCGGTCCCGGGGCCCGCTCTCACATTTGAGGAAATGCGGACCATCCCCACCCCGGGTCTTGAGCATCCGGTCACCGTGGACGGATTTTTCGACGAGATCGCTAAGGTCTGCGCCCTCTACGACTGCGAAAGAGCCGGCGTCAGCTTCTCCTTCATGGCCCATATAGGCCACGACCTTGACGCTGAGATAGTCGACTTCAGCAAGGAGCTTGCTATCAGCGGAGCTCCGGGAAGGATGGTAGCACGAGGCATCAACGAAGCTCTGGCAAGGCTGGGCCGCTCCCCCATGGACATAGCCGTGATCAACGACAGCTGCGCGGCCTTCCTGGGCTGCGAAGAAAGAGGAAGGCTCCCGGACGTTTCCTTCATCCTCGGGACGGGCTACAACAACTGCTACTGCGAACCGGCCCTGGACGGGATGCTGATGAACACCGAAAGCGGCGCCTACGGCGGGATCCCTCAGGGAGAGATCGATCTTGAGGCCGACATGACCTCTGCCAACAGAGGCCTCTTCGCTGCCGAGAAGATGGTCAGCGGAGGATATCTGGGAGGCCTGATATATACCGCCGCGAAGTCCGCCGCGCGGGAAGGCCTGTTCTCTTCTGAATACGCGAAAAGACTGAATAGCTGCCCGCCCTTCACCACCCGGCAGATATCGGAGTTTCTTGAACAGGAAAATACGCACCCTTCACCGGATGAACATCCGCAGACTGATGCCATCGCCCCGGAAAAAGGCCCGGACCGCCTGCTCTTCAAAAGCATCTGCCTTCTTCTGATCGAAAGAGCGGCAGACGTCTCAGCCATCCTCACTGCTGCCTGCGCCATCCGAAGCAGACAGGGGGAAAGCAAAAATGACCAGGACCGGCCGGTTATCATAGCCGCAGAAGGCTCCACCTATTTCGGGATGCCGGCTTTAAGAGAGCGGTTCGACCACACCTTGGCGGACATCATCAAAAAGACTCTCGGGACCGGCTGCACCGTGACCCCGTCTAAATCCGCGGTGCTCAAGGGGACAGCCCTTGCCGCCATGATGAAGCGCCAGACCGCAGAGCAAACAAGATAAGACATCAGGATCCCGCAGCGGATGCGAGATGTGCCCGCCCCGCAGGCTCTTTACCAAATACATACCAAAGAAAGGCATACACATGAAGATAGACATCACCTCGGCAGGTCTCAGGGACCTGGACCTGAAAAAAGCAAAGGAAGCCGCCAGGGCGCTGAAGGCAAAGACCGGAAGAGGCTCGGAGTTCACCGGCTGGACCACCCTGCCCTTTGACTACGACAAGGCGGAATACCAAAGGCTCAGGGACTGCGCCGCCCGCATCAGAAAAGAGGCGGACGCCCTGATCGTTATTGGCATCGGAGGCTCCTATCTGGGAGCCAGGGCAGCCATCGAGCTTCTCAAGAGCCCCCGCCACAATGCGGAAGGCAGGCCCCAGATCTACTTCGCCGGCAACGGCATCAGCCCCGAAGACCTGTCCCAAATCATCAGGCTCACCGAAGACAAAAAAGTCTTTCTCAACGTTATCTCCAAGTCCGGAACCACCCTTGAGCCCGCTCTCGCCTTCAGGATCCTTCGCCAGAGGCTGGAAAAGGCCCTGGGAAAGGCCGAAGCGGCCAGACGGATCATCTGCACCACCGACCGGGCAAAGGGCGCCCTGAAGGGCCTGGCGGACCGGGAGGGCTATGAGTACTTCGTGATACCCGACGATATCGGAGGCCGCTACTCGGTCCTGACCCCTGTGGGGCTCCTGCCCATGGAGGCAGCCGGCATCGACACAGAGAAGATCCTTGAAGGAGCCGCCGAGGGCATGTCACTGTTCCTTTCCGAAGACGAGTCCAACCCCGCCCTGACCTACGCCGCCGCAAGGCAGTCCCTGCAGAACGACGGAAAGCTCATCGAGGTCCTGTCGTATCCCGGAGAGAACATGCGCTTCTTCGCCGAATGGTGGAAGCAGCTCTACGGCGAGAGCGAGGGCAAGGAGCAGGGAGGCATCTTCCCCGCCAGCCTTGAGCTCACCGCGGACCTTCACTCCCTGGGCCAGTACATGCAGCAGGGACGCCGGATCCTGGCGGAGACCATCATCCGCTTTGAAAATCCCGCAGAGGATATGGCCCTGCCTTTTGACGAAGAGAACGCCGACGGCCTCAACTACGCCGCCGGGAAGGCCTTCTCCGAGATCTTCGAAGCCGCCGCCAAAGGCGTAAGGCAGGCCCATGAGGAAGGCGGAGTCCCGGTGACGGAGTTGGTCTTCTCAAGCCCTGACGAGCGCACCCTGGGAGAGATGTTCGCATTCTTCGAAGCCTCCTGCGGGATCTCCGGATACATCCAGGGGGTCGACCCCTTCGATCAGCCGGGAGTCGAGGCATACAAGAAGAACATGTTCAGGCTGCTGGGAAAGTAACAGAACAGACAGCAAACTTAGGCACCTGCTGTTAAAGCAAACTGCGGCATACCGTCTATCCTTAAGACTTATACGGTCCGGAACCGGCAATCTGCAGGGTGTCCGCTGCCGTCGGCCGGAACGATTCGAAGCCCTGCCCTTCGGACCGAGCCTGCCTGCCCTGACTCGAAACATAAGATACCCCCTCAGAAAGCGTTAAGCTCTTTGAGGGGGTATGTTTATCTTGTGATGGGAAGCCGCTCATGGGTCGGTCGGCTCCGGCATGACACCGGTATCCAGATCCCCAGGCGATCTCGCGGTTCCTATTTCATCCTGTAGGTCACGGTAACGTTGGCAGTGATCTCGGTCTCTCCGGGCTGCATCGATACTGCGGCGCTGTCGAAAGCGGCCTCCTCCGCTGCCATGGGAACGCTGACGTTCCTGCCGTATCTCGCGGAGGTGTCCTGCCAGCCTTCGGTGATCGTTACTGCCTCGGCCAGGGTCCTGCCGGAAGCTGCGGCAAGGGTATCAGCCTTGAGTTTTGAAGCCTCCATGGCCTTGGTCAGAGCCTGAAGATAGGCCTCGTCGTAACCACTGCAGAGGAATCTGACGTTGTTCACCCGGTTGGCACCAGCCTTGATGCAGGCCGAGATGACGCTTCCGACGCGGTCCAGGTCCTGATCGGTCACCGTGACGGAAGTGGTCAGGGTGTAGCCGATGATCCTCTCCTTTTCGCCAGGAGTATAGTCGTAGCGGGGATAGAGATCGTAGCCGGTGGTGCGGATGCTCTTTTCCTCAACGCCCATGGACTTAAGGGTCTCCATGACCTTGTTGACGATCTCGGTGTTCTTCTTCTGGGCCTCTTCGGAAGTGGCCTCCTCGGTGACCACGGCAAAGGACGCCGACGCCTTGTCGGGGACAAGGGTCACGGTCCCGGACGCGGACACCGTGATCTCCGCCTGGGACGCTGCCTCCTCCGTCTGGGCAGGCTTTTCCACCTCCGCCGCGGACACCGTGAACGCCTGACCGCAGGCGCACAGATTCAGCATCAGCACAGCCAGCAGCACCAACGCAAGCATGCTCTTTTTCATTTCAATACCCTCCTGTTGTCAATGTTAGATGTTAGATAGTTATTTATGCTTAACAATTACTAATGCATATCAATTATCTGGGCAATGTTAGATAGTTATTTGTGTTCAACTCATTACAATTGATCATCCATGGTCCAGACTATGTTAGATAGTATTTATGTTCAAGCAATTACAAATGCATATTAAGGATCCGGGCAACGCTAGATAGTTTATATGTTCAAACTGTTACAAATGCATATTAAGGATCCGGTCAATGGGTTTATGCTTTGTAGTTAGTTATATTATATCACATATCCGGGATGACCCCGAGCCTTAAGAGACGTACCTTTCCGGTATTATCCTAATGCACTCCGCTCGTGCGATCGATCGCGCGATCCGGGCTGCGGTTTTCTAAAATTTTTATAGAAAAGCGTCATATCCCCGGCTTCTCCCCCGGCTTCAGTATTCACATCCATAAGACTTTGCCAATGTTTTAAAAGAAATCTTATATTTAGATCATCACTCAGAAGTCTTTGTCCTGCCTGCACAATCCTCCCAAGCTTATGAATTGCGGTAAAAAGCCTCCTTCATAAACAAAGACGTAATAGCTCCCTTATCGTTACAACGAACATTTCATAATTTCAGTCCCTATCGGACTGCTTTAAGCTTTGTTATTTAAACATTACGGTATATGTCAGATACCCATTGAAAGGCTATAGCCTATATCGACCCGCCAGTTCTGATAACAAGAGTCATTCTCGTCGGGGGATCGTTCTTCCTTTGCCGCTGCTTTTATCAGTTCGTTCATCGCACCTCCTTAATACCATTATTTACCTGGTAGATTGTTACATATTTCGATCCGGCTGTCAAGAGCGTTTGAAATGCAAAGGTCCGGAACTATCAAGCACATTCAGGAGCACAAAAACCCCCGGCCATTCATTGAGAACAGCCGGGGTGCAAGGAATAATAGTGTTACTATCCGCGCCCTACTTCACCAGCTGGTGCAGGTAATAGACCACGTTGGCTCTGGGGCAGTCGGCGTTTATATCGTAATCGCCGGTGTAGGAGCCCTTGAGCAGACTGTTGAAGTTGGCCCAGTTATAGGCGTCGGTCCACCAGGTGCCCTGGCCGGTCTTGTTGGGCTCGCCAACCGCTCTGTAGATGAAGGTCAGGATGTGGCTGTTCCTGCAGGTGCTCTTGGGGCTGAAGGTGGTGGGAGTGGTCCCGTCGGTAATGCCCTTCTCCACCGCCCAGAGGACCGGCTTGTAGAACCAGTCGGTCTCCGCCACGTCAGTAAAGGGATCAGCCTTGGTCTCAGGCTCAGGCTGGCCCATGGCCCTCCAGAGGAAGGTCACCACCTGGGCCCTTGTGCAGGTATTGGCGGGACTGAAGGTGGTCGGAGTGGTACCGTCGGTCACCTGAGGATCGGCTGTGAAGGCCCAGACCACGGCGTCGTAGAAATAGTCGTCCTTGACCACGTCGGTGAAGGGAACGGGGCTGATCTCGTCGAGGGAGTCGAGAGCCGCGTTAAGGGCCTTCGCGGCCTTCGCGATCTCTTCGGCATCGTCTGACCCGAGCGCTTTCTTCGCGTTGTCCAGCACCGCGTCCAGGATGGCGAGAGAAGACTCGGTGTACTTGCCTTCGTCGAGCTTTTCGGCCTTTTCTATCACTTTCTCAAGCTTTTCGGCTTCGATATCGGATAACTTCTTAAGCCCCTTGACCGCGATCTCAAGGGCGTTTGCCGCGGCTTCCACCGCTTCCTGATCCGCGTCCTCGGGGAGCTCTTCGGCTTCTTTGATCGTATCTTTAACGAATTTGAAGCTCTCGGCGGTGTATTCTTCTTCCTTGAGAGTCTTCGCTTCCTCTATCGCTTTCTTGAGTCCCGCTCTGGCATAGTCTTCGGTCTTTTCCAGAGTGACGTTGACTGCGGAATAGATGAGAGACGACACTTCGTTTACATCGTCCTGACCGGCGTCACCGGGCAGAGCGGCGGCAGCCGCCAGAGCCTCCTTTACCTTGGCGAAGGACTCGGGAGTGTAATCCTCCTCCTTAAGAGCCTCGGCCTGGGCGATGAGGCCGTTTAGCTCGCTCCGGTCGACTTCCGTGAACAGCTCTTCCGAGAAAGACACTGTTATTATCACTCTGTCCGAATATACTCCTGCGATATCGTTCCTGACATAGCAGCGGAACGATTCGGAATTGTTCAGCTCAGAGGTGACGTTTACTTTAAAAACAGGAGCATCATATCCTTCTCCGTACTCTTCCGCGCTCGTCCAGCTCTCGCTCGGGGCATCGTAATGCTCCCATTTGTAACTTACCGCGTCTTCGGACACCTCGATCGTAAGAGCTACGGTCTCGCCCGCTTTAGCGGTAACGGACTCGGGCTGTTTCAATATCTTGGGAGGCTCAGCCGAGATATCGCAGATGACCTCGGTGCTCCTGTCCACGAGCATATCGGCGTTGACGATCTCTTTTCCGGTCTGCATATCGACGTATGAATCGTTGTAATTCAGATACGTGCTGTCGGGATCATCATGGTAGATGCCCTTCAGATAGGCGGCGCAGAGGCGGGGACAGGCGGAGATATCGAGAGTCTCCAGCTCATTGCCGTGGCAGTACAGCCTTGTGAGCTCGGTATTGGCGCCCAGATCCAGTTCCTTCAGGGCGCAGCCGCTGCATTCGAGTTCCTCAAGCTTTGCGCAGCCCTTCACATCGATGTTCTCCAGCCTGGGGCATTTGCAGCTCAGATACACCAGCTCCGAATTGGCGCTGAGATCCAAAGACGTGATACTCAGTTCCCGGCACCTCAGCTCTTTGAGAGAAGTGAGATGCTCTATACCCTTCAGAGACGCCATATCCATGTCTTCCAAAGACATATAGGTGACCTTGGCTATCTCGTCCTGCTCCAGCCAATCGTCCTCGTCTGTATTGTAATTATCATTCAGAAATTGCCTGAAGCTATCATCGGTGATACCGGAACCGACAGTCATGAGGATATCTCCGGCGTCAAGATGGGATCTTTCCTCTTCCAGAAATGCCTCTATCTGCCACGATTCCAACTCTCCGCCGTAGACCAGACCCGAACAAAGCATGGCGAGGACCAGCGCGAGCGCCGTGATCAGGGTCGATCTCTTTACACGTTTTTTCAAAGACAACACCTCCTGTTATTATAATACACAAAGCCCGGGACCGCGTCAAAACGGTCCCGGTGAACTTGTAATGACGTTATTTGCTCATCTTCCAGAGATAGTAGACCACATTCGCCCTCGGGCAGGGAGCGTTTATATCAAATGTCCCGGTGTAGGAGCCTTCGAGGAATCCGCTCGACTTCGCCCAGTTATAGGCGTCGGCGTACCACTGACTGGTCTTCTCGGCTCCGGTATCGCCGGGCCGTTCGACAGCCCTCCAGATGAAGGTCAGGATGTGGGAGTTTTTGCAGGTGGTCTTGGGACTGAAGGTGGTCGGGCTGGTGCCGTCGGTGATGCCCTGCTCCACCGCCCAGAGGACCGGCTTGTAGAACCAGTCGCTCTCCTTCACATCAGCAAAGGGGTTGTTTTTGGTCTTGGGCTCAGGGCATCCCATGACTCTCCAAAGGAAGGTCACCACCTGGCCTCTGGTGCAGGTGTTCTTCGGACTGAAGGTGGTCGGCGAGGTGCCGTCGGTGACCTGGGGCTCGGCGTTGAAGGCCCAGACCACGGCGTCGAAGAAATAATCGCTCTTCGAGACGTCGGTAAAGGGGATAGTATCCTTCTTGCCGGGGACCGTTCCTAAAGCCTTGGTCCACTTGGCGTAGAGCCTGGTGTTCTTCGTGATGGCCGTATTGAAATCGAAGGCGTTGACGCATCCGCTCTCAGTATACCAGCCTCCGAAGATCCAGCCGTCTACCGCGGGATCGGCGGGCTTTACCGCCCTGCCCCCGCTCTTTACGGTCTGGGTGGCCGGAGCCGTGCCTTGTCCGTTGGCGCTGAAGCTCACGGTAAACGACGCGGCGCCCGTGTCAGCCAGCTTTCTCCAGCCCGCGTACAGGCTCATATGAGCGGTGACGGGCTTATCGAAGTCGAAGGCCGCGGTGCAGGCCTGATCCGCGAACCACCCGGTGAACTCCCAGTTCTCAAGACCGGGAAGGCCGGCAAGAGGCGCGGGAGCAGGCAGCTTTTCGCCCTCGGAGACGAAGTACTTCTTTTCGGGCTCATCGCCGGTGTAGAGGCTGTTGTTCACATAAGCAGTTACGTTATAGCTGGGCTTTTCGCCTTTTTGCTGCATGACCAGCTGAACATCGCAGTCCGGCATGGTGAACATGTATTTGTAGAGGGGTCTGTCGCTTGCCCTGACCTCCACAGGGATACGGGAATCAATGGAGTATCCTTCATATATGACGGCCGGATCCATATAGACCACCGAGCCGCAGGGAACAGTTATGGCGGGTCTTCTGTTGAAGCTCTCCTCCAGATCAGAGATCGTCCAGAGGATGCTCGCGATGCCGTCGTTCCCCCTGTTGTCCCTGATCGTGAGGTTCCTGGGCGCGCCGTCGACGATATCTTCTCCATAGAAGACTATATCCGGTAAAGACGGATGCTCGTAGGTGGATGGACCTATGACGGTAACGGGGCCGTCGAGGCCATCCACATCTGTCTGCTCAAAGGCGGCTCCTTTGCTGCCTCCCGCATCCATCCAGCTCAATTCAGTATGCCCGGCAGACTGGAATCCTATCGTCCCGGTCCCGCCGAAGCAGTAGCAGCCTCTGTCCGCGCTGTAGATAAAGATGCGCAGATTCGTATCCGCCAGATCGAGCTCGGAGCCGGTCCTGACGTTGATGCCCCTGGCAGTACCGGGGTTGTTCTGCTCAACGGTAAAGTAGAGCGTTTTGGAGGATGTATAGATATTGCATTCGTCAGCTGTGATGCAGCTGGAATCCAGGGTGTGGGGACTGTTTTCGTCTGTGCGTATCTCCATATCGACACTCGCGGAGTCATCGATTAAGACCGTGTTCCTCCCTTCAGATAAGAAGCCTGTGCCCTGGTCAAAGCCGGTCTCGATCATAATGATCTCTGCGCCGGATCTGTTCTGCAGGACGATGCTGCCCTGAGCATGGATGCCTATGAACTTCTGCATGGCGGACGCGGAACTCTTCGTGCCGCATTCGGGGTAGATGTCCACGACGGCTTTGTTTCTGAGCACGACGTCGCCGCCGGCCTCAATGCCCTTGACGGTAAAGCCCGTGAGCTTTCCGCCCGACTTCGTCGAGTCAGGCTCCGAGATCGTATAGATATCGATCCTGGCCAAAGTATCGGCGTCGGCGCTGGTGAAGACTATGTCCCCTCCCGGGTTGGATATCGCGGCAGCCTGTATATCGGCCTTCCCGTCCTTGCGGTAGTATTTCACAGTGTTGTTCTGGATCTCGATGTTGCCGATGGGTCTGATGGTAAGGTCGCCCTCGCTGTCCGAAGGAACGCGTATGGCGCCTATAGACGCGCCGGCTCTGTCCTTCGAATCCATGAAATGCTCAGCGTAAAGTATGAGGGTCCCCGTCTCGGCGTCGAACTTCGCCGCGACTTCACAGCTGAAATCAGGCATTGAGCCTGCTGCAGTATAGCTGTAGATCCTTTCGCCGTTCCTCTTGGACTTGTACAGTACGGAGTGTTCGGCATCCATGCGGACCCAGGTCCTGTAGTCGTCGTAGGCCGCGGGATAGCCGTTAGCCTCAAGCTGTGAATACATATCCCTCTGTCTTACGTAGAGCTCGACAGCCGAAGCGCGCAGAGCCGAAGACTTATTGCTGCGGGTCACCTCTATGGCGTCGCTGCGATAGTTGTCTCCTGCGAGTGGCAGGACGAAGCGGTAGATGTCCTTGCTTCCGGACGAGGCGGGATCGGGGTCGGTAAAGGTGACCCTGCCGGCGGAGGCCAGTTTGGCGGAACCTCCCTCCACGATCTCCCATCCGTCCGCGGTCTTCTTTTCGACGAATATCCAGGGCTTGCTGCCCTTGGCTTCGGTCTTCGCCAGCTCATATTCGGCGCTTTCTACGGCATATGCCAGGGATACGGCGGCCTCGGGATGGGCCGTCAAAGCCCTGCTCACCGACTTGAAGGGGTCTATCCTGCGTATGCCGCTCACGGAGAGCCCCGGATCTGTATAGCCCTTGTCCGGCATCTTGACGTCAAAGTCCTGATATGCGCCGCTTTCCCTGACGGGGGAAAGATATCTGCCGCCCTGGAGCATGCAGGAGTTCCGCGCGAACAGATAGCCGGGCTCAAGATCGACGCGCAGCTTTATCACGTCGTCATTGGACGCGATCAGGTTCTTCTGACTGTCGATCCGCTGGCCTTCCTTGAGAGTTATCCTGTAGCCCTCGCCTTCGGGAAGCTTCACGGGGATAGCGCAGCAGATGCGGGTCACGTGACGGTCAGTATATTCTTCGTACTTATGCGCCGCCAGATCCTCGGAAAGGATCAGGTCGCCCCTGACCGCGGGCAGGACCTTTTCGCCGCTCAGATCGGTGCCCATGGCGAGCTCGCACCAGTCCACCATGTCGAAGAAGACGCTGCGCCCCTTTACGGCCGCGCCGTTCTGCCAGCCCAGATTGCCTACGGTGACGTAGATCTCGCCTTCGGTATCGATGGTGATATTGTCTCTGGCGCAGAGGCCGTAGACGTTGTAGATCCTGTTGGTCTGCTTCAGATCGGGACCGTTGGCGGTGATGTTTATATCCGCGGAGTCCAGTACGCGCAGCTCGCCGGTGGCGTAGACGCCGTAGGTGTCGGAGTCCTTGTTTCCGGAGGCAGGATCGACGGCAACGTTAATCTTTATCTCAGCGCTCCCGGAGATCGTGACGTCGTGTTTGTTCCTGATCCCGGATGAGACGGCAATGCCGTAGCCGGATCCCCTGCTGCCCACATTGATCTCGAGCGAGCCCTTATTGTTCGTATACTCGTCTGTGGTTATGGTCAGGTCGCCGCCGAACTCGTCGTTGCAGATGAGGCCTTCCACGGACTTGGAATCGATGACGTTCCTGCCCTGGAGTATGACGGTGAAATCCTGGGCGGACCAGGCGCGCAGCTCGATCCTGTCGCCTTTGTAATCGTTCAGGTAGAGCACGTTGTCGTCAAAGAAGTAGGCCACGTGGGAGAGATCGTCCTCGCTGCCGCCCTCGCGGACGCTGCCGTCCTTATACAGGCTGCAGCCGAGATCCAGCTTGACGAGACCGCCGGTCTTGGGGTTCGTCAGGTACACGTAGGGATCTCTTTCCCTGGTCACGCACTCGATCCAGACCAGCTCGTCGCCATTGTAATCCATACCGAGGGTCTTGCCGTTCTCGGTATACTTTCTGCTGTAGGTGAAGGTGGTATCGCGGGAATAGGGATCCGCGATGGTGGTGCAGCTCCTGCCGTTCGGCAGCTTGCCGCCTCCGTTCTTTACCTCCCAGCGCACGAACTCGCGGCCTTCGGGGACCTTGGCCTCGAGCTTGACGGTCTTTTCCCAGCCGGAGACGGTGCTCCTGTCTGCCCTGCCGTTCGTTACTATGACTCTGGCGCTGCCGTAGGCGAAATCATAGGTCTTGGTCTGGGAGCAGGTCCTGCACTCCAGCCACACCCGGCCCTCAGTGCTCCTGGTGGTGCGGGTCGCCGCGTTGTACGCCGGGGGCTTGGCCTTCCAGTTCGAAGGGATGGAAGCGATCCACTCGTGTTCCTCTAATCCGAACTTGGCGTTGCAGCCGGCCTCGTCGCACTCGAACCAGTGGCCGTGGGCGTTGCAGGTCTCGCGGTAAAGATGCAGATATTCGTTATACTTGTCGCGCTTTCCGCTCTCCGCGGCAGCTTCCTGCGCGGCCTGCTGATCGTAGCTGAAATGCTCGTGATTGCGGATGGGAAAGACCTTTTCTGCCGCATTATAACCGCAGTCTCTGCAGATATGGTATCTCTCGCCGGCGGAAGTGACGGTCGGGAACTTGTTGTACTGCCAGCTGAGCCAGTCGTGAGACTGCAGGCCTCCCAGCCGGGCGCCGCAGTCGCAGACCATCACATGTCCCGCCGCGGGATCCTTATCGCTCACGGCGGCCTTGTACTTGTGGCTGTGGTCAGCGTCCAGCCTGGGGATGCTGACGGTCTTCTTATAGCCGCACTTGGCGCAGACGCGGATCTTTATGCCTGTCTGAGAGGTGGTGGCGAAGCGGGTATATATATCGGGTCCGAACTGATGCTCCTCTACGGAAGAAGCGTTATAGCCGTCCTTGCAGCCCTGACCCACGCACTGCTTTATATGAGAGTCGGCGCCGTAGCTCACCCATTTATGCTTGTGGCGGGCGGCGAGCTTCGCGCTCTCGGAGCGTATCTGCCTGCCGTTCTCCGGGTTGGTCACGACGCAGTAATAATAATAGGTGGTGGTGCAGGCGTCAGTGGGGATGTAGGTCGTGAGCTCTTCAGAGGCCGCGCCCTGCACGGCGTAAAAGCCCGAATCGCTGTCGAAGTGATCCTCAAGCTTTATGCCCGTCCCCGAGGGACTGGTGCTCCTGTACCACTGGACCTTCGCGTCATCTCTTACGCGTACTGCGACGGTGAAGGTATTGTCGTAATAGACCTCACGGTAGTTTGAGACGACGCCGTGGATCTCCTTTCGGGGCTGCACGGTGATGAGAGGATCGCCGTTCACGCTGGCGCCGCAGCGGACGCAGAAGCCGTCGGTATCCCACTGATGCTCATGCTCGAAGGATCCGCCCCCGCCGCACTGTTCGCAGTCGCAGGAAGGATCGCAGTCGCAGACGCTCACGCAGTGGCCGCAGTCCTCGCAGTAATGGTCGGCCCATTCCGAAGACTGGACACAGACGGGATCGCCGCAATTGCATCCCTCGGCTTCGGAATTCTCAAGGCAGCAGTATTCACACAGGCCGCAGTCCCGGCAGAATTCTTCGGCGCAGGAGAAGTGCTCGCCGCACTGCTCGCAGAGATGGAAAGGATCCGAGAAATCGGCGGACTCGACGCACATGCCGCATTCGCAGCCGGCGTCCTCGGAGATCTGCCTGCAGCATTCCGAGCAGAAGCCGCAGTCGGGACAGAGCTCAGCGTCCCCCTTGGTGCAGGCGGGCTCGCTGCAGTTGGGGCAGAGATGCTCGAAGTAATCCGTCGACTCCACGCAGAAACCGCACTGGCAGCCGGTCCTTTCGCTGTAGCCGCGGCAGCAGTCTGGGCAGAGCCCGCAGTCGGGACAGGGCTCAAGATCCGCGCAGTCAAAGCAGACGCCGCAGTCGAGGCAGGTCTCACTGGCGCAGGATCCGCGCAGGCAGTGGGATCCCTTTCCGCCGGTCGGACACCAGCCGTCTTCATCCACATGCTCCCCGCAGTCTGGGCAGTGGTTCCCTTCCTTGGCGCAGCAGGAAACGCATATCACGCCGCCTGCGTCATCGCATCTTTCAGCGGGGCCCTCAAAACACTGGCCGCATGACTGGCAGTGGAGCTCCTTGGCGTCGATGCACTCGGGGCAGGTATAGCATTCGTGGCAAAGATAGTCGTCTCCCTTTGCTAAAAAGCAATTGCCGCATTCATTGCACTGGTAGCCTTCGCAGTGCTCGGCGCAGTGGGAGTAGTCGCCGCTGGGATTGCCGTCCCAGGAGGGGCAGATATCGCCGGAATCATATTTCGCGTACAGGCAGGCTCCGCAAAGATCGCACCAGCCCCTGTAATCTTCTATGTTATGGCATTCGATGCATATGCCTCTTCCGCACTCTTCGCATTCCGGGCCCCGTTCATCGCCGAAGTGATTGTGGCAGTTGGTGCAGTGCTCCGGGTGCATGCCCATGCATTCGGCGCATATATTGCACTCTTCGCACCAATTATTGAATGTTTTGTCATCGGGAGCGCAGGCGCCGCACTGGGAGCAGTGCCATTCCTCAAAGCAGTGGGAACAGGCCTTGCATTGATCGCAGGCTATCTGGCCGCCCGAGTTATACGCCCATTCTTCTATCTTGTCGTAATCCAGGTCGTCCGAATAGCTGCCGAACTCAAAGACCTCGTCGCAGCGGGGACAGACCCAGTAATACGAATAGGGATAATCCCCGACGTCCGCGTGGGAATGGACGGGGAGCATGCATGCCGCCATGATGAAGATGATCAGGATGACCAGCGATCGTATCGGTATCTTTTTCATTTGGTCGCCTCTTTTCTTTGATCTTTCATAAATGCCCCGGCGTAAACAGGCCGCCGGGGCACGAATCGCAGCCCGTCAGTCAGATGACGGCGCAGAAGGTTTTAGCGTGAATAGTTGAAGAGGTAGAGCACGACGTCCTTTCTGGGGCAGTCGGCCATGGGCTGGGCCACTCCTTCGGCAATGCCGGTCTTGACTGCCCAGTCGATGGCCTTATTGTACCAGCCGTCGGCGCCGGCGCCTACTGCCCTGTAGATGAAGGTGAGGATATGGGCGTAGGAGCAGGCCCTGGCGGGGCTGAAGGTGGTGGCGCTGGTGCCCTCGGTTATGCCCTTCTCCACCGCCCAGAGCACCGGCTTATAGAAGTAGTCGCTCTCCTTGACGTCGGTGAAGGGGTTCTTAGAAGACTTGGGCTCGGGGCAGCCTGCGGATCTCCATAGGAAGGTCACGACCTGGCCTCTGGTGCAGGACTGCTCGGGCATGAACTTGTCCTTGCCGTTGCCGTCGGTGATCTGGGGATCTGCATTGTAGGCCCAGACCACTGCGGTATAGAAATAATCGTTCTTAGAGACGTCGGTAAAGGGTGTGGTAAGGTTCTGCAGGCCGATCCCGGGACGCGGGGGCAGCTCTTCAGGGTCTTCCGCCGGCTTATTGCCGACGAAGATCCTCAGAGTATGGATGTGGCAGTCGTTCTTCTGCCAGATCTTGATATCGGTCTTGTACGCGCCCGGTTCCTCTAAGGTGCCGTAAACGGTGGGCATCTTGACGCTGTCCCAGTTCATCTGCAAGCCTTTTAATCTGGTCCATTCCACCGAGTCTATCGGGTTGGACTCGGACACTCCCAGGTCGACGTCGATATTGTAGGAGAACTCCACGCCGGCGTAGACCTCCAGCTCCTTCTCGGAACCGGTATAATAGATCTTCTCTTCGGGAGCCTGAGGCTTTTCCACCGTCGTTACGGTCAGATGGTGCCAGTAGGACTTGCCCGAAGCGGTCTTCAGCTTGAATATCATCTTGTAGGTGCCCGGCTCTGTCGGAGTGCCGTACAGATAAGGCCCCTGGGTCTCATGGAAGTTCCAGGTCATGCCCGGCGGCAGCGTGCCCCAGACCTCGCAATCGACCAGCTTGTCGAGGTTGAAGTCGACGCCCATCTCCTCCGCAAGCAGGAACGCGCCCTCTTCGCCGATGAGGGCCTCTCCGGTCTGCGAGGTCTCGATCGGAGCAGGCTCGGGCTCTTTCTCACTCTCATTGATGACGAGCACTACCTTGTGTTCGTAGACGTTCTTCGAGTCTCTGGGGGTGCAGGTGAATGTGATGTCGAATCTTCCGGTCTCCGTGGGAGTTCCGTAGATATCGGGAGCCAGATACGCGTTATAGACCCAGAGCAGCCCGTCAGGCAGTTCGGCGTCGACAGTGACGTCTTCCCACGCCTTGTCTTCGCCGATGAAGTCGATATCGGTGTAGAGGTCGCATTCCTCGCCCTTCGTAAGGTAGAAGGTCTCGGAGGTCTTCACGGTCTTCGGTTCGAGCACCCTGATGGAGACTGCCATGATCAGTGTATCGTCATAACCGTAGATCTCGCCTGTGAAGTAGGCGTTGTAGGTCTTGGCGGGGCCTGTGGGAGTGCCGTAGATCCTGGGGTCGGTGCCCTCTTCATAGTACCATTCCATTCCGGGAGGGAGCTGCCCGCTGAACTGGATGTTGTCCCATACGGATTCATAGGCATCCCTGTCCACGTTGACTCTCATGTCGCTGTATTCCTCGCCGGCCCAGAAAGTGAAGCTGGTGTCGAAGCGAAGAGTCTTGGGAGGCTCCTTGACCTTGATGGTCAGCTTGTGGCTGTAGCGGACGCTGCTCTCGGATGACCGTCCTACGAACAGCACCTGATAGGTGCCCCTGGGGCCTGTGGGAGTACCGTAGAGATACGGATCCTGGCCTTCTCCGTAGGCCCAGTCGAGCCCCGCGGGAAGGCTGCCTTCGAGATCCATGTCGACCCATAATCCGTTCTGGTCGATACTGACCTCGTTTTTCGAGATCGTTTCTCCGATAACTAATTCCATAACGCTCTCGGAGGTCTTAAAGGTCTCCGCCGCGAAGACCTGGACAGGCATCAGCGACAGCAGGAGCATAAGGCTGATCAGCAGTGCAAAAGATCTTTTTATCATATTCGACCTCTCTTTCTTTTGAGTAAGGCAAACACTTGAACAAGAACAGTTTACATTTTTAGAGCAGCTGTTTCCCCGTCAAAAATGACAGTTTTATACCCCCGGTATGGCGATGCCGCTCCTGACGGCGTTGACCGCGAGGCTGGTCCTGGTGGGGAGCCCGGTCTTGGTGATGAGGTTGTTCACGTGATAGCGGACCGTGGTGACGCTTAAGAACAGCCTGTCCGCGATCTCCTTGTCGGTGAGGCCCTCGGCCAGTGCCCTCAGAACGTCTATCTCCCTGTCGGTGAGCTGGTAATTGGTTGCGTCCCCTATAAAGGCCTCGGGAGGCCTGTCGGGATAAATGTGTTCTCCTGCCATGGTCCTGTCCATCAGCTCCAGAAGGGGCCTTTCCTGGACCTCCTTGTACCAGAAGGAGTCGACTCCGATGGCCCTGGCCCTTTCAAGGAACAGCTGATCGGGCATGGATGTGACGATGATGACCTTGATCCCCGGATAGGACCTCTTGATCCTTTCCGCCGCGTCAAGGCCGCTGTAGCCGTCCTCCATGACCACGTCCATGAGGACCAGATCCACCTTGCCCGAGGCGCACCAGACGTCGGCGATCTTGGCGGTGCCCACCGACGCTGTGAGAGTGTAGTTTTCCGACGTTCCGACGATGTTCTCGAAGACCATCCTGGGCATGGCCTGGTCTTCCGCTATCAATACTCTATACGACATAGCTGACCTCCCTGGGGACGGTGATGGTAACGGTGAATGCGGGGCCGGTCTCCACGGTCATTGTGCCTCCCGCCTTCTCGGTGAGGGCCCGAAGAGACCTGAGCCCGCCGGTCTCGAAAACAGGTCCTTTCGGCTGGGACCCGTTGTTGGTGAATACGGCGGTGATGATCCGGTCTCCCGTCACAGAGACGGACAGGATATCTCCTCCGGCGTGGCGTATGGTGTTGGTAAGGCACTCGTGCATGGCGGTGGATATGACCTTCTTGGGGATCTCCTCTTCGGGAAGCTCTCCCGTCACACGGACCTCGACGCCCAGGGTCCTCCCGGTGTCGATGAGAAGGCCGTAATCGTCCCCCGTCTTAGGCGCGGGATACCCTTCCCTAAGGAAGGAGATATTGAGAGAAAGGCCCTTTTCGATATCCCTGAGCTCCTCTTCGGTGCCTCCCGCGGTGAGATATTTTCTGATGGAAAGAAGAGCGCTGCCGAACTCGTCGTGGATCCGCAGCCTGGCATTGAGGATCTCCCTCTGGATGGTGGACGAAACGATCTCGCTGTTGATCCTGAGAAGATCGCTGTGGAGCCTGTCCAGCTCCGCCATGGCCTTTTGGAGCACCATGGTCTTGGTATAGACCTCGGTGACGTCGTCGGCTATGAGCATGCTTATATTGGTCTTCCCTATGACGATGCGGTCCACTCTTCCTGCCCACACCGTTCCGTCGGCCAGGGTCACCAGGGGGATGTCTCCGGCGTGGGAAAGCCTGCAGCCCGGCGCCAGCTCCCCTGTTTTGAGCCTTTCGGGGAATTCAAGCCCGGTCCTGAGCACGGTGCCAGTTGCCTTGTAGAAAAGCTCCTCCATCGCCCTGTTCTTAAGGACTATCATCCCGTCGGAGCGGTAAAAGCAGAGCCCCGACTCCAGTGAATCGACGGCCTCCTTGATGGACATGGGGACTATGGTCCTGTCCCTGAAATCCAGAGCGTCCTTATACAGTATGAGATCCGCGATGACATAGACGGTGAACATCAGAAGGCCCTGCTGCCAGGAGAGCTCCGCCACCGCGGAGGTGAAACGCCTCATGGTCTGTGTCACTATGATATCGCTGATATATAGGACCATGATCTGAAACATCATATACGACAGAAGCATCATGACGGCGGTGACCAGGTACCGGGACTTCCTTCTGTATCTTATGTTGAAGGCCGCCAGGCCCACGGAAATCATGAAGAGGACGAAGGACGCGGTAAGAGGTATTGCCCACAGGGGCGAATCAAGGGGAAGATAGGTCTTTATCATTGGCGGCCTCCTTCCGAATAGGTGATGGTGACTATGAGATCCCCGCCTTCAGAGGTAAAGCCGACATCTCTTTGGACGCCCTCCGGGACCTGACCCGCCAGCTTTACCGAAAGGCCGTCCGCCCCGATCATGAGCCTCATCTGAAGGCCTCCCTCAGAGTACCTCAGATTGACGGCCAGATCCTTCGCGGTGTCCAGGACCTCCCCAAGGACAGCGGCAAGATCGTCATAGACGCATATCATCATATCGCAGCTGCAGGCTCCGCTCCCCGTATTGGAAAAGGCGGTGGTGATACCGAAAAGGCTGACGTAGCTCAGGGTCTCCCTGACCGCGGCGGCAAGCTCCGCAGCCGAGAAGCCCTCCCCCGCCCTGAGGATCTCCATATTGCTGCGCCTTTTGACGTAAACGCCCAGAAAGGCCGTTCTTCTGAGCTTTTCTTCGGGGACCGCGTCCGACGCCAGGGTCTTTGACATCTTCTCAAGGGTGCCGCTGACCGCCTCGCGGACCCGGTCGTAGATCCGGTTCCTCATCTCAAGCTCGGCGCTTTCGGCCTTGATCTGGTTCTCCTGGGCAAGGAAGGCGTTGCCCTCCTCAAGCTTTTCGGAAGCTTCCTCAAGCCTGGCATTGACCTCGTTGAGGCTGGAGAGATCGGTGACCCACTCCACGCAGCCCCCTCCGATGGAGCTTCTCGAGATCCTGGCGCCCGGAGTTTGGGCAAAGGGCCAATTGGCCGCCTCGGTGCTGTAGACGAGCCTTCCTTCGGTATCCAGTATGGCTGCGGGGAACCTTGCCCGGGAGAACAGCACCTCGTAACCGTGATTGGCCGGGATCATACCGTAGCTTATGCATATCTCAAGGAATATGAGCACCGAAAAGCTGAAGAACTCCCCCATCTGCCATATCACGATGCCGAAGAGCCTGGGCTGCTTACCGATAAAATTCCTGATCAGATAGACCACGTTGAACAGGAACGGGACAAAGGCGAGGACCCTCTTCGTGCTTCTGATGTCCCCGGGGAACTTTCTGAAGATGACGACGCAGGAGATGATCAGGGAAACGGCGAGGACAGCATAAAACAGGAAATATACAGGGCCGTAGGACGCGACGTTTTTGTCGGTCCAGGGGCGGTCTCCAAATCTCACGAAGAGCTGGTGAAGGTCATTGGTCATTACCAGCGCAGAGACCAGTATCATCGCCGCGGACGGGATCTGCGATGCTGTTGAAGCCGGGACCCCCGGCTCTTTGTATATGTTCAGAGACACCAGGTAGCAGAAGAGCAGAGCCGCCATCATGCACAGGTAATATCCGTACCAGCAGTATCGGATGATCGTCGTGCAGTTAGGCCTGATATTGTATTTCAGCGACTGGACCAGCATGTATGCGACCAGCGTGGCCGCGGTCAGCAGGAGCATGTTTCGTATCCTGCGGTCGGTGACCCTTTTCTGGACCGATACCGCCCATATCATGCATATGGAGCCGCAGAAGAACTGGGAAACAGCGCCCCAGAGATCTTTGCCGTACAGGAAAACATGGCCAAGCCCGCAGAGGATAAAGGCCAGTATCAGCAGATATATGCTCCTTTGGGCCGGGAAAGTCTTTCTCATGGGATTTTTCCTCGATCCGGATCCGCAGCGGAAAATGATCATGACAAGTTCACAACATGATTATACGATAACTTTTCCATTCTGTCCCCGTCAAAACCGACAGTTTCCGTGAACATCAAAAACCGCAGGCTGGCTGCCTGCGGATGTTTGTCGTATCGACCGTGATCTTTTAAGGCCGGCAGCCTGATCAGCTGATCACAGGCCCATCCTTCTTGGGCTCCTCACCCTTCTTTTCGGCCTCCTTCTTGACCTTCAGGACCTCCTCCTTGATCTTCTTGTTGAGCTCCATGACGGAGGCTTCGTCATTGCGCTTTAAGATCTCCCTCTGGTCTTCGGTGAGATCCTTGATCTTGTGCCTTGACGTATACAAAAAAGACCGCCGTTGCGGCGGCCTTGGCGTTTCGGTCTGAACTATTCGTAGAGCTTTTCGCCTTTGTTGATGTAGAGCTTGTCCTTGATCGGTTCCACCTGAGCCTGGACGACCTTCTCCTGCCATTCCTCCTTGGGGAATTCCTCGTAGGTGATGGTCACGGCCTGCTGGGGAACTCCGCAGACCTCCATGACGGCCTGGTTGACCCTCTCGACCAGCTTCTTCTTGGTCTCTTCGTCTTTGGGATAAGATTTGATGGCTACATAGGGCATGTACTTACCTCCTTAATGATGATCGATGATGCGGGACCGGCGTCAGGGCTGGACAGTCCCTTCCGGCTCGCGTTTGATATAGTTCATCAGCTCGGTGCTCACGTTGTTCTCGTGGTAGAGGAAGAGCACCAGATCGATGTTCCTTTGCTCCATTATATCACTGAAAAGCGGTCCGTCATACCGGGGATCGACGATATTTACCTCTTTGAACATCACCGTGAAGAAATCGGTGGTGGCGTTCTGCATGGAGTCCTTGAGGATCAGCACCCTCTTGTCCTCCAGGGCTGAGGGGTTCTCGACCCTGTAGTATCCCAGGTTGTATGTGGAAAGGGTGTTGTAGGTCAGAGGGACGTTCGCGGGCTCTTCGAGGCCGGAGGCGATAACAGTATTACGGTCAACAGGACTGCCGTTTAAAGAGTCATAGTACCTAAGAGCGCTCTGATCCGCCGGCATATAGAACGGTATGAACTCGCCGTCCGAGGCCTGATCGGTGAGCCTCTGGGAAAGATCTCCCATGTAGGTCCTGGCTCCGCTGAGATCTCTCCAGTAGAAGTCCGCGGCCGTCGGGATGGACGCGGCGGAGATACAGCCCTCCTCTGCCAGCTCCATGGAAATGATCTCGGCCGCCCGGTAAGCGCCCAGCTCGTTCCAGTGGAAGTCGGTCTTGTAGTACATGTCGGCCCTTTCCTTTGGACTGTACTCCGAAAGGATCCTCTGGCAGATGTCGATGACCTTGACATGGTGATCCCCCGCCCCGGCCTTTATAAAGTCAATGTTCTCCCGGCAGAGGGCTTCGTCCAGCTGGCCGCCGGAGGCCTCTGCAAGGCTCAGGACCTTCTCGGGGACCATGATGTACACGAACTCCGCGTCGTGTTTTTTCTGCACCCGGTCGATGTTATCAAAGAGCCAGCCGCAACGATTCCTGACCACGGTGAAGACCGGGCTGAACAGGTAGTCGGAGCTGATGGCAAAGGGAGCGTCAGAGGCTTCGCCTTCATTGGCATCGCCGCTCTTTCCGCCGCCCTCTTCCAGGGTCAGCAGTCCTCTCACGTTCTTCTTTCCAGCGGCGAGAAGATAATTGGTGTAGGCGGTGATGATCTGCTCCCTGCTGACGAAATGATCCGCGGTCCACTCGTCCAGCATGGCCGTGAAGCGGGCCGGATCCTCCCTGAGCACCTCAACGGCGGGAAGCTGGGCAAGGCTCCTGTTCTCCGCCTGGGAGAAGTCCGAGACGGGCGAGACCGCGGTCCCGACGCCTCCGATGGCCGTCGAACCGAATAATACCGCTGCTGTTATGATCGAACCTAATCTGTTCATATTCTAAAACCTGGTGTATATGAATGCGCTGAAGCCGGAATTGACCGTGACCACCGTGGCGAGGACCATGATGACCAGCACCGCCAGCGCCCTTGCTATACCGTACGATAATGTTTCTTTGTTCTTGAAGGCCTCGCCGAAGGCGTCCCTGACGGCAGGCCCTGCCCCAACGACCGCCATGAGGATCACGCCCCAGTAGTCGTGAAAGCAGGACGCCAGGCTGGCCGAAACGTAGGTCAGTCTGCCGGAGAATAGGCTGGCGTAAAAGCCCGCTGCGTCGGCCAGACTCTCTGTGTTGAACAGCACCCAGCCCATGAGGATCCAGAAGATCTGCCAGACCGTTCCGAAGGCCCTCGGGACCTTCTCAGCAAAGCCGGTGACCCTCTCAAAGCATATGACGATCCCAAGCCCGACGCCCCAGAGGACGAAGTTCAGAGTGTCGCCATGCCAGATCCCGGTGGCGAGCCAGACGATCATAAGATTTATCATAGTCCTTCCAAGGCCCTTTCTGCTCCCCCCGAGAGGAAAGTAGATGTACTTTTTGAACCATGCTCCCAGGCTCATGTGCCAGCGCCTCCAGAACTCCGAGACTGACGCCGAACAGTAGGGATGGTCGAAGTTCAAGGGAAGCTCAAAGCCTGCCATGAGGCCCACTCCCCTGGCCATGTCGCTGTACCCGCTGAAATCGTAGTAGAGCTGAAGGCCGAAGCACCCGAGGGAAGCCCAGGCGGTGATCACCGAGGATCCGGCGGCAGGCCAGATGATGGAGACCGCCTCGGACAGAGGCCCCGCGATCAGTGCCTTTTTGCCGAAGCCCAGGGCGAACAAAAACGCTCCGTCGGCGGTCCGGTCGACGCTGACGGCCCCGGTCCCATCTGCGGATGCTTCGGAAAGCCTCATGTACTGGGCGTCAAAGTCGTCAAAGGTCATTATGGGGCCCATCATGAGCTTAGGAAAGAGGGTCATGTAGACCGCAAATTTCAAGGGTCCCGCCGCCCTGCCCCTCTTTCTGCAGTCGCAGAGAAAGCTCACGGCGTGAAAGACGTAGAAGGACATGCCGGCGTAAACGCCTTCGGGCCTCAGGTACTTGCACCAGCAGAGGGCCGCAATGTCAAGGACGATCCCCGCCCAAGTCCAGGCCCCGTTCTTTTCGGAGAGCTTGGCGAAGACCCAGGTCAGGACCGAGATCCCGACGAGGACGCAGAGAGCCTCAACGCTTCCCCATGCATAGAAAAGCAGGCTGCCGCAAAGCAGCACTGCGGTCCTCGCCTTCTTCGGAGCCAGGTAATAGACGGCGAAGAAGACCGGTATGAAGTAGTAGATGAAGTTGAGGCTTGCTAGTGACATCTCATGAAGGATCTGCCGGGCAGAAGGACCGTCCGGCAGACCGCTCGTCTTTCTTAAGTGTGTTTAATAGTCGAGGACCAGGGCGTCTTCGCTGGTGAAATCGATGTAGAAGTAGGGATCATAATCAAAGTCGTAATCGTATTCCCTGTTGTGGAGCTTTACATTTTGCCCTGCATGGAAGGATATGCCGCTGGTCATGATGTCGAAGGTCGCCCTTTCGGTGAGGACCGAGGGATCGAGGTCGTAGACCAGCTCGTAACCGTATTCCTGCTGCTCGTCCAGGGCCGCCATGAACCTGTCCTCAAGGAAGCTCTGCCAGTCGAAACCGCTCTGGAACATGTCCCCCACGGTCAGCAGGTTCCCGTCCTTGTCGTAGACGTAGGAGGTATCGCTGCCGACGTATTCGCCGGAATCGACGATGGGAGGCTCAGACGTGTAGAGGTTCATCACAGTGTAGTCTCCGACGATGTGGCAGTAACCGCTACAGTCCAGGTAATAATAGACTTCAGAGGGGTCTTTGGCCTCTTCGCAGGCCCTGATGTAGGGAGCAAGCCTGGGACGGTTGGCAGCGACCTTCTTCATGAAGTCCGCCTTGAGGGTCTCGTCCAGCAGCTCCGGATAGGACAGCCTCTCTTCGCAGACGATGTTGTATTCGCCCTTGTAAAGATCGGTGTTCTCGTAGATCACCTTGCCCCCCAGATCGCCCACGAGGAACTTCACAGGCCTTTCCGTCCGCTTGTAGATGGAGGGATCCGGGTCTCTTGCAAGGAGCAGACCGTCCCCGAAATCGCTGTAGCTTATGCTGACGGTGAAGGGCTCGACGTAGTATCCGTCGAAATCCAGATAATCGTCGTTATAATCCAAGACTATGCGAAGGCCGTAATCCCCGAAGAGGAAGCCCTGATCCTCCCTTATGCCGGGGAAAGGCGCCGTCAGGCTGACCTGGGTATCGCTGTAGCCGTCGTCGTAGAAACCGTACTCGTTGGGAACGCGGGTCTCGTCGTCGGCATGCTGCTCCTTGAGATACTCGACCACCCTCTTGTTGATGACGTCCATGTAGGGATAGCCTTCAGCGAAGATATCCTTAAGAGCCAGCTTCTTTCCGGTCCTGAGGTCGTAGTTCACGCAGTACAGGTCGCCGTAGCTGCCGTAATCGCCGTCGGACCTGTTGATGCTGGTGGTGCACATGACCGAAAGATAGTCGTTGCAGTTCCACATCTGGTCCATGGAGAAATACTTGTATCCGCCTTCGAACATCGAAGGATCAAGGCTGCCGGTCCCCCTGAAGGGAGGGATCTCCCATCGGTCCGCCCTGTTGCGAAGGCCGATGAGCTCGCCGTTGATGGCGTTCTCAACCGCCTCGTCCTTAAGGCCGGAGACGGTGAAGTAATTGATGGTCTTGCCGGTGGCGTACTCGGAGGCGTAGTCCTGATCCTCGTCCTCGTGGTAGTCGATGGTGAGAGGATTGCGGTACGCCGACTTCAGCAGAGGCTGGGGCTCATAGGAAGGCTTTGCTTCGGGAGCCTGCTGGGGCTCCTGAGAAGGCTCAGAAGGCTTTGAAGGTTCCGCAGGAGTCTGAGACTGGGCTGACTGCCCGGAGGGCTCCTGAGTGGTCTGGGAAGGCTCTGAGGGCTGCTGAGGCGCCTGCTGGGGGCTCCCGCACGCGGAAAGAAGCGAGATCACCAGCAGCATCGTGATAAAGATCCTTGACTTCTTCATGGCTTTCACCTTTCTTTACTTGCCCGCCCTTACGTATCCGGCGTCCTGGACCAGCTGCTGGCCCTCGTCTGAGAGGAGCCATTCGACCATCTTCCTTGCGGTGCTGCCTTCAGGCTCGTTCTTTCTGATGACTGCGTAATAGGCGGTGCGGTAGCGGTAGCTTCCGTCGGCGATGGTATCGTCGTTGGGGGCGACGCCGTCGACCGCCAGGAGCTTGGTCTTGTTGTATCCCCACATGTCGTTGACGTAGTAATAATAGGAGTATCCGATGGCGTCGGGCTCGCTGTTATATGCCGCGACGGCGTCGATGAGCTCGCCCATGTAGGCGGTGACCAGTTCGGTGGGAGCCTCTGCAAGGGGGACGTCTCCCATGACCAGATCGATCATGCCGGTCTGGCTCCCGGAATTGACGGGCCTCTGGAAGGCTCTGATGGGAACGTCGTCCCCTCCGACCTCGCTCCAGTTGGTGATCTTTCCGCTGTAGATGCCGGTGATCTGGTCGTGGGTCAGGCCCTCGACCTTGTTGTCGGCGCTGACCAGGAAGACGAAGGCTTCGCTGACCACGGGTACCACCTCAAGCTCGACGCCGGCTTCCTTTGCCAACTGCAGCTCCTCTTCGCTGGGACCGGTGACGAAGATGATGTCGCAGTCGCCGTTGATGAGATTCACGTAGCCCTGATGGGTCTTGTTGTGCTTGATGTTGAGCTTGGCCTCTTCCTCGGTGGATCCGGTGAGCTTGGCGTATATCGCTTCGGAGAGCGGGATGGTCACCGTAGAACCGTCGACCCTGGGGAACTCTTCCTTGGTGAGCCTGAAGGTCGGCTGGTTCTTCTGAGCGTTGGAAGGCTCTTCTTTCTTTTCTTCTGTAGAGGTCTGGGCAGGCTGGGAAGCTTCGCCCTGCTGGGGCTGCTGCTCCGTCTGCTGAGTTCCGGCGGGCTGCTCCTGCTTTGCGGGCTCCTGGACCTTTACCGGCTCCTGGGTCCTGCTGCCGCAGCCTGTGAGAAGTCCTGCTGTCAGTGCGGCTGAAAGCATAGCCGCGATGATCTTTTTCATGAGTTTATTTCCCCCTTTTTCCCCTGTTGACGCGGTAATACCGGTCATTTTGACGTGATGAGAGCGATCAGCTCGTCCGCTATATCCTTCTCATCGACTTTTTTAATTATTTCGCCGTGGTCCAGTATGAGCCCCACGCCCTTGCCGCAGGCGACCCCGAAATCGGCCTCCCTGGCCTCTCCGGGACCGTTGACCTCGCAGCCCATGACGGCGACCCTGATGAACCTTCCTTCGGCGGCCAGCTTGTCGGACAGCGGCGACAGCCTTCTTTCGACCTCCACAGCGATGGAGGGAAGGTCTACCCTGGTCCTGCCGCAGGTGGGACACGACACGAAGTCGATCCCCTGCTTCCTGGCCCCGACGGCGGCGAGCACCTCTTTGGCGAGGATCACTTCCCTTACCGGATCTCCGGTGAGGGATATCCTCATGGTGTCGCCCATGCCCTCGAGGATGAGGGCTCCCAGAGCTGCGGCGGACTTGATCTCCGCCATCCTCCCTGCCCCGGACTCGGTGAGACCGATGTGAAGGGGCCTGTCGGACCTGCTGCAGAAGAGCTTGTGAGCCTCATGGTTCATCTTTACGTCGGTGGACTTCAGCGATACTACTATATCATCAAAACCGAAGCTCTCGCAATACGCGACGGCCTTAAGGGCGCTCTCGCACAGAGCCTCGGCGGTGACTCCTCCGTATTTTTCCACCAGATCCTTTTCAAGAGAGCCTGAATTGACTCCGATCCTGACCGGTATGCGGGCAGCCTTTGCCCTGGTCAGCACCGCCTCCACCTTGTCGGAAGATCCGATGTTGCCCGGATTTATCCTGATCTTGTCTGCCCCGTTGTCGATGGCGGCGATGGCCAGGCGGTAGTCGAAGTGGATGTCAGCGACCATGGGGATCGGGCAGCGCTTTTTTATCTCGCCGAATCCTTTGGCAGCTTCCATGTCGGGAACGGCCAGCCTGATGATCTGGCAGCCCGCGTCCACCAGCCTTTCGATCTGCTCAAGGCTGGCCTTTGGATCTCTGGTGTCGGTGTTGCACATGGACTGGATGGTGATGGGCGCTCCACCCCCGATGGGGATGCCGCCCACGGTGACCTGTCTTGTATTTCTCATATCTTCCTCCGATCAGAAGAATCTGATGGTGTCTTTAACTACGAGGACTATCATCAGGACCACCAGGAGCACCATGCCCACGGCGTTGATGATGGCCTCAGCCTTGCCGGAGAGCCTTCCCCCGGTGATCCACCTGATGACGGTGAGCAGGACCCTGCCCCCGTCGAGGGCGGGTATCGGCAGCATGTTCATCACCGCGAGATTGGCGCTGAGTATCGCCATCAGGTAGCTGACGTCCAGGGCGCCCAGCTTGGCCTGCTCTGAGACGACTCCCGCGATGCCCACGATGCCCATGACGTCGTCGCCGGTGGCGGCGCCGGAAAGAAGCATCTTGAGTCCGGAGAATATGGACGTGATGACCATGCCGGTGGTGCCGAGAGCCAGGTTGACCGCCTTGAGAGGTCCGACCTTAAGGCACATGTAGACGATGATCATGATGGTGACGCAGAAGACCAGATTCATGAAGGAGCCTGCCATGAGTATCAGGATCTTGTTGGGATAGGACTGGTTCACGAAGGATCTGGGATCGGTGTCCTTACCGTCCCCGTCCTCGTCCTCTCCCTCAAGGGCGCAGTAGCCTCCCACGGGGAAGAGCCTTACGGCGTAAAGGGTCTCGCCCTTCTGCTTCTTCCAGATGGCCGGGCCCATGCCCATGGAGAATTCGTTGACCTTGACGCCCAGGATGCGGGCGCTGATGAAGTGGCCGAATTCATGGATGATTACCATCATGCAGAAAAGAAGGAACGCGTAGATAAGTGTCAGTACGTATGCCATCTTATATCCCTCCTATCTATCAATACTTTTTATGCAATAGTTTTTATGTATGCCGCGGCGTCGGAGCGGACCGCCTTCTCCAGCTCTTCCACGGCGTCGACGCTGTCAAGGGCCCTGCCGTCGTGATGGGAGAGGCAGTGGTCGACCACGTCAGCGATCTGGACAAAGGAGATCTTCTCTTTCAGGAAGGCCGCGACGGCTTCCTCGTTGGCTGCGTTCATGCAGCAGGGATAGCTTCCTCCGGATTTGATGGCGCTATAGGCAAGGCCGAGGCAGCGAAACACTTCCGGATCGGGCTTTTCAAAGTGAAGAGTCCCGAGGGCGGCAAGATCCAGGCGCTTTCCCGCCCCGGGGATCCTCTCGGGATAGCTCAGGGCGTAGGCGATGGGTATGTGCATGTCCGGCGCTCCCATCTGCCCTATGATGGACCCGTCGGCGAATTCCACTGCGGAATGCAGGGCGCTCTCCGGGTGGACCAGGACGGTGATCTTCTCGGCTGGGACGTCGAAGAGCCAGCTGGCTTCGATGATCTCTAGGCCCTTGTTCATCATTGTGGCTGAGTCCACGGTGATCTTAGCCCCCATGGACCAGTTGGGATGCCTGAGGGCCTGGGCGAGGGTCACCTTCTCGAGCTGCTCTTTGGTATATCCCCTGAAGGGACCGCCCGAGGCGGTGAGAAGGATCCTCTCTACGGGGTTCCCCGCGCTGCCCTGAAGGGACTGGAAGATCGCGGAATGCTCGCTGTCCACCGGTAGGAAGGAGACGCCCTTCTCCTTTACGGCGGCCATGATGAGAGATCCGGCGGCGACCAGGGTCTCCTTGTTGGCGAAGGCTATGGATCTTCCGGCTTTGATCGCTTCATATGTGGGTCTGATGCCCATCATCCCCAGAAGGGAGTTCACGACCATGTCGCTCTCCACCAGGGAGGCCGCGGTGACGATGCCGTTCATCCCAAAGCCGAAGGCGGTCTTGGGGAAGTCTTTGGCCAGCTCCACGGCGTCCTTCATATCGGCGACAGCGGCATAGCGGGGCCTGAATTCCTCCAGCTGCTGTCTGAAGAGCGCGATGTTATGGCCGGCGGTCATGGAGACCGCTTTATATCCTTCGGGGTCTTTTCTGATTATGTCAAGGGTCTGGGTGCCGATGGAACCGGTGGACCCGAGTATGCATATGTTTTTCATGGTAGTGATATTATGCAGGTTCGACCATGAGCAGCACGTAATATATGAATGGCGCGGTGAGAAGGACCGAATCGAATCTGTCCATGATCCCGCCGTGGCCGGGGATGAGCTTTCCGTAGTCCTTTATGCCCATCTTGCGCTTAAAGGCCGAGGCTATGAGGTCCCCCGCCTGGGCGAAAGGCGACGAGATGAGGCCTGCCAGGGCGCAGCTCATGACCTTGTCCGGAGCGGCGATGAGGGCGAAGACGGCGCAGAAGACTGCGCTGCCGATGACGCCTCCCACTGCCCCTTCAACGGTCTTCTTCGGGGAGAGCTTCGGGCAGAGCTTGTGCTTTCCCAGGAAGTATCCGGTGAAATAGGCCATGATGTCGGTGCCGAAGGCCGCAAGGAAGACCAGCCATACCAGATCTCCGAAGGCCCTTTCGGTCATGACCACGTGGACGCAGAAAAAGCCTATGTACAGGGCTCCCAGAGCTCCCAGAGGACCGTCAAAAACGTCGTGATCCTCTTTTATGAGGCTGACCACGAGACCCATGACCATGGTGACGGTGAGCCAGGCAAGCACTGCCGAGGCGAAATGCTCACCCTGGAGCCTTCCTGCGAAATACCTTAGATAGACCGCGGCGAAGAGAAGACCTGCGCTGATGTACCCAGTGTATATGCAGGGATCCTTGCCCATGGCCCTGAAGCCGGCGTAGAACTCATGCATCCCCATGAAGGCGATGATGAGGCAGGCCGCGAAAAGAGGAAGCCCCCCGAGCCAGACCAGAACGAGAAGAGGCGCCATTATGCACGCCGAGATGATCCTCGTCTTCATTATTTCAGCCCTCCGTATCTCCTGTCCCTTCCCGTGTACCAGTCGACGGCCTTGTCGTATTCTTCGGGAGTGAAGTCGGGCCAGTAGACGTCGGTCACGTAGACCTCGCTGTAGGCGGTCTGCCAGGTCAGGTAATTGGAGAGCCTGTGCTCCCCTCCGGTCCTTATGAGAAGATCGGGATCGGGCATATCCGCGGTGTAGAGCTTTGATGCTACCGCGGCCTCATCGATATCCTCCGGAGCGATCCTTCCGGCCCTCACGTCCTCCGCAAGGAGCCTGGCTGCCCTGGCTATCTCGGCCCTTCCGCCGTAATTGATGGCGATAGAGAAGACAAGCCCGGTGTTGTCCTTAGTGGTCTCAACGGCGTATCCCGCGGCTTTGGCGGAGTCCTCGGGAAGCCTGGAGACATCGCCTATGATCTGCACCCGGACGTTGCTCCTGTTCAGCTCGTCGATCTCGGACTTCACATATCTTACGAGAAGCTTGAAGATCCCCGAGACCTCGTCCTCGGGGCGCTTCCAGTTCTCCGTGGAGAAGGCGTAGACCGTGAGATATTTCACGCCGATCTTGGCGGAATGCCTTACGATCTCGCGCAGGGCCTCCATGCCGGCGTTGTGTCCCTGGAGCCTGATCATGCCCCGTTCCTTAGCCCAGCGGCCGTTCCCGTCCATGATCATCGCGACGTGGACGGGCATCTTTCTTTCATTTTCGGACATGTTCGTCTCCTTCAAAGGGTACGGAGGAGACCGTCAGGACGACGGTCCCCTGCTCTTCCTTCTGGCCGATGACCATGAGCCACCCTTCGGGGGCCTCCTTGGGCCGTCCGGCGAAGAAGGGAGATGCTTTCTTTACATGAAAAGCCGCGCCGCAGCTCTCGAGAAGCCGCGACGCCTGGCTCAGTTCCAGTCCCAGACAATCCGGAAAAAGCATTACAGCTCCATGAGCTCCTTGTCTTTTTCGGCGATCATCTTGTCGATGTCCTTCATGCAGTTGTCGGTCATCTTCTGGATCTCTTCAAGCTCGTCCTTCAGATCGTCCTCGGTGATCTCTCCGGCCTTCTGGGCCTTCTTGAGGGTCTCGTTGACGTCTCTTCTGAGGTTTCTGACCGCGACCTTGGAGTCCTCGCCCATCTTCTTGATGACCTTGGTCAGATCCCTTCTGCGCTCCTCGGTGAGGGCGGGGATGACCAGACGGATGTTCCTGCCGTCGTTGGTGGGGTTGATGCCCAGGTTGGAGACCATGATGGCCTTCTCAACGTCCTTCATGCTCTTGGGATCGAAGGGGGTGACCATGAGGGTCCTGGGGTCGGGAGTGCTGATGCTGCAGATGTTCTTGATGGGTGTCGGGGTGCCGTAGTAGTCGACAGCGATCTGGTCGAGGAGCGCGGCGTTGGCTCTGCCTGCTCTTACGGTATTCAGGTCCTGCTTGAGGACGCTGAGGGTCTTCGCCATCTTGTCTTTGTATTCTTCCTTAGAGCTGCTCATTGTATCCTCCTTGATAGAGTTTATTTATTCAAAAATGTAATATTGACTGGATCGTATCGATCGGGACTGCTGGCGCGGGCTCAGCGGCGGGTCCTGCCTCTAAAGGCATCCATCCCATCCGCCTGCGGGCGCTCGGCGGCGGGCCCCACCTTCGAGTCACCCGCCGCGCATTATTATACGCGCGGTGCCTCCTTGCGCTGCCCCTCGCTATAAATTGCGAAGCGGACATGCCTGCGAAGAGGGGAGCAGATCTTTCTTCCTACTCGACTATGGTGCCCAGTTCTTCGCCCTGGCAGACGCGGATGATGCCGTTCTCTTCCGCAAGGCCGAAGACGTGGATCCTTATGCCATTGTCCCTGCAAAGGGAGGCCGCGGTGGAATCCATGACCTTGAGGTCCATCTCCAGGACCTGGCTGTGGGTAAGATGAGAGAAGCGCTTGGCGTTGGGATTCTTCTCAGGATCGCTGTCATAAACCGCGTCCACCTTTTTGCCCATGAGGATGACGTCCGCCCCGATCTCGGCGGCTCTCAGGGCCGCGGTGGTATCGGTGCTGAAGAAGGGACTTCCCAGGCCTGCTGAAAAGATCACGATCTTTCCGTCTTCGAGATATTTGATGGCCTTTTCCCTGTGGAATGGCTCCGCCACATGCTCGATCTCAAGAGCGGTCTGAACGACTGCCTCCGCCCCTACTCTTCTCAGAGCGTCTTTGAGGGCAAGGCCGTTTATGCAGGTGGCCAGCATGCCCATGTAGTCCGCCGAAGCCCTGTCCATGTGTTCAGAGGTCCTGCCGCGCCAGAAGTTTCCTCCTCCGACGACGACCGCGACCTGAACGCCAAGATCCCTGATCGCCTTGATATCCTCGGCGACACCGACCAATAGTTCATCGTTTATGCCTGTATGGGCGGCTCCCGCGAGAGCCTCGCCGCTGACCTTCAGCAGCACCCTTTTATACTTGATATCCATAAAGCCTCCAAAAAAATTCATCCCTATGAGTATATCATAAGGATGAATAATTCACCATATATTTTATGTGAAGGGGCAAAGTGAGGTCCCCTTTGACCGCCCTATTCCGCCATGCCGCGGTAGAGGAAGGTCACGATCTGAGCCCTGGTGCAGTCCTTATCGGGCGAGAAGGTGGTCGGGCTGGTGCCTTCGGTAATGCCGTTCTCGACCGCCCAGAGGACAGCCTCGGTGTACCAGGTATCCTGCGGTATGTCGGTGAAGGAAGACTCAGCGAGCTTGGGAGCGGGCTTGCCGTTCCATCTCCAGAGGAAGGTCACGGTCTGAGCGCGGGTCTCCGTACCGTTGGGGCTGAAGGTCGTCGGGCTGGTGCCCTCGGTGATGCCGTTCTCGTAGGCCCAGAGTACCGCCTTGTAGTAGTAGGCGCCGCTGTCGATATCGGTGAAGGGACAGGTCCCGGACTTGGGCTCGGGAGAACCAGCGGCGCGCCAGAGGAAGGTTACCATCTGGCCTCTGCTGCAGGACTTGCTCGGACTGAAGTGAGTCGCGTCGGTCCCGTCGGTGATGCCGTTCTCGTAGGCCCAGAGGACAGCGTCATAGAAGTAGTCGCTGGGTCTGATGTCTGCGAAGGGGTTGGATACGGGCTCCTTCTTCTTGAAGGAGGCGTCCACGCTGACTTCGGTATCCGGCATGGTGAAGGTATAGGTGCCGTCGCCGTTGTCGGTCACGGGTATCTTATTGCCCTTCTTGTCGGTGACGGTGACCTCGTCTACGACATAGCCTTCGTCGGGGTCGACCTTGATGGTGACCTTGGAGCCTTCGGCTGCCTTGTCCTTTTCAACGGTGACCTTGCCGTTCTCGGTCTCTTCGGAGACCTCGACCTTGGAGACGAGCTTATCGTCAGAGCCGGAGGAGGATCCGCCGCTGCTCTTCTTGGTGACCTTAACGGTGCAGACCGCGGTGAATTCTCCGTCTTCGGTCTTTACGGTGATCTCGGCAGTGCCCGCGGCAACCGCGGTGACCTTGCCGTTCTCGTCTACGGTCGCGACTTCCTCGTCGCTGCTGGACCAGGTGACGTTCTTATTGGTCACGTTTTCAGGCTCAAGCACAGCGGTGAGCTCTTTTGTCTTACCCACCTTGAGTGAAACTTCGGCAGGATCCACGCTCACGCCTGTGACGGCGATGGTCTTGGCTTTTACGGTGACCGCGCAGACTGCCTTGACGTCTTCGTCTGCCTTGGACTGCACGGTGATCTCGGCAGTGCCCGCGGCTACCGCGGTGACCTTGCCGTTCTCGTCTACGGTCGCGACTTCCTCGTCGCTGCTGGACCAGACGACGTCCTTCTCGGTGGCGTCTTCGGGATCGAAGAAAACGGCAAGAGCAATGACATCTTCTGTTTCAAGCTCGACCTCTTCGGGATCGAGAGTTATACCGTTAAGTTCGACGTATCTTTCGATCACCCACCTGTCTTCGGCGAAGGTGAGGCCGCAGTCGGTGAGCAGAGCGATGTAATCTTCGATAGCTTCATCCGTAGTCTCTTCGGGGACGTAAACGATGCCTTCTTCGTTCAGGAACTGGAAGACTCCTTCATCGAAGTTGAAATCGCCGGGGTCTGTCTGGAGGAACCTGAGCACCTCAACGTTTTCACAGCCGTAGAAGGGGCAGATCTTGTCTCTGGTATAATCGGGGTCATGCTCATCCCAGTGGTCTTCAGGAGACTCGCGCCAGGTGATGTTCTTAAGGGTCTTGGGGAAGACGACCTTCTTGAGCTTGGGGTTCTCCTTGAGAGCGTCTTCTATAGTGGTGATGCCGCTGTCCTCAAGATCTAGGGTGGTCAGCTCCGGGCACCTGCTGAAGATGCCGCCTTCCAGTTTATCGGAAGGATAATCGCTGCCTATGACCAGGTCCTCCACGATGCCTACATCCTGGAAGACGCCGTGGGCGTATTTAGCCAGCTCGACACCGTCGGCGAAGCTGAGGCTCTTGAGACCCGCGTATACGAAGGCGCCGTTCTTCAGATCGACCAGATTGGCGGGAAGCTCCAGCTCGATGCCCTCGCCCAGGCTCTGGTCGACGCCGTTCTCTACCAGATAGGCGTTGTTGCCGACTCCGATAAAGGCGCCGTCCTTTATCGTGAGCTCATCGTCAGACGAACCGAAATCGATAGAGGTGATGTGGCTCTGGTTAAAGAATGCGCCGCTTTTTATTGTTGAGATATTGTTGTTCTTGCCGAAGCTGATGGTCTCCAGACAGTTAGCGCAGACCTGAGCCTTGTCTTCGACGAAGGAGCTCGGGTCATTGGCAGTGACCTGTCCCGGATGACCGTTATTGCCGTAGCCTATGATGCCCAGGAACATGTTCGGTATCGAGCTCAGCTGGCAGCCGTCGCTGAACACCAGGTTCTTGACGTTGGCGAGCTCGAAAGTGCTCGAATACATATTGCTGAGATTGGCGGGCAGAGTAAGGGTCTCGATACCGGGGCTGATTTCCTCGTCGATACCGTTCTCGACCAGATATCCGTTGTTTCCGGCGCCGATGAAAGCAGCTTCGAGCGTCAGCATGATGCTCTCGGACTTGGGAGTACCGAAATCGATGGAGGTGATGTGGCTCTGATTATAGAATGAGCCGCCGGGTATGGACGTCAGGCTGTTGTTCTTTCCGAAAGATACCGTCTCAAGACAATTGGCGCCGATCTGGGCCAGATCTTCCTTGAAACGCGTTTCCACAAAATAGCCATCATCATCATAATATCTGTACTGCCCCGGATAACCGTTGCTCCCATTGCCGATGATGCCCATGAACATGCCGGGCAGCGAGCTCACTTTGCAGCCGTCGCTGAACACAAGGTTCTTGACGCGGGCAAGTTCAAAACCGGAGTAAAGATTCTTCAGATTGGCGGGGAATACGAGCGTCTCTATTCCGTCGCTCAATTCATCGTCGACGCCGTTCTCGACGAGATATCCGTTGTTGCCGGCTCCGACAAAGGCGCCGCCGTCTATCGTAAGTTCAACGTCAGACGTACCGAAATCGATAGCGGTCAGATGGCTCTGGTCATAGAACGCGCCGCTTCCGATATTATATATGCAGTTGTTCTGACCGAGATCTATAGTCTCGAGGCAGTTGGCGCCGATCTGGACCAGGTCCTCTTTGAAACGCAGTTCCACAAAGTGTCCGTCTTCATCGTAATAACTGTACTGCCCGGGATATCCGTTATTGCTTTTGCCGATGATGCCCATGAACATGCTGGGGATGCTCGAAAGCTTGCTGTTTTTGCTGAACACGAGGTTCTTGACCCTAGCGAGCTGGAATGTGCTGGAAGATAACCGGCTGAGATGGGGCGGGAAGACCAGTTCTTCTATACCGGACCCGAGCTCATCGTCTATACCGTTCTCCACCAGATATCCGTTGTTGCCCGCGCCGACGAAAGCGCCGTCGTTGATGCGCAGGAGCACCGCAGGCTCCGCAGAGGGGTCAGCCGTGCCGAAATCGATAGAACTCAGATGGCTCTGGTTTCTGAAAGCGCCGTATCCTATATCATTAAGATTGTTATCCTCTCCGAAAACGATGGTCTCGAGGCTGTTAGCAGCGATCTGGACAGGATCGTTGAAGAATACAAGCTCGTATTTGTAGCTGTCTTCATCATATATACGCTGCTGTCCGGGATAACCGTTGTTGCCTACCGGCCCGACTTCCATGAAGCCGTCGGGTATGGCCGTGAGCCCGCAGCCGTCGGCGAACACGAGGTTCTTTATCCTCGCGGAATCGAAGGCGCAGAACTCGAGCTCGGCCAGATTGGACGGCAGGATCAGAGTGTCGATGCCGCCGAGCTCTTCTTCACCTTTCGAGGCGGCCAGGCCGTTATTGCCCGCGGCGACGAAGGAACCGAAACCGATGACAAGGTCTTCGCGGCCGTCGCCGATGTAGATCTCGGTCAGATGGGTCTGGTTCTTGAAGGCGCCCATGTCGATGAGCTCAAGGGAATTGCCGTCTCCTATATATATGCTCTCAAGGCTGTCGCAGGCTTTAGCGATATCCTCGGGGGTACTGACGGTCGGTTCGAAAAATTCCTGTATGAATCTTTTGACCTCTCCGATGACGCGTTTGAAGATGCTGTCGCTCTCGGTACCTTCGCCCGGTCTTCCGTCAAGGCCGTCGGCGGCGAGGAAGCCTCTGGGGATCACGGCCAGTTCGCTGTCATCCTCGAGGATGAAGGTCTTGACAGGTTTGCAGTGGAAGGCGCCCTCCCCCAGTTCTGTCAGGCTGGCGGGGAGCCTCAGTTCTTCGATCGCCGCCGGAACGCCCGCGACATCCTCCGCCGCGAAAGCACCGATGCCGATCTTAGTGAGCTGGGAACCTCCCTCGAAGGTGATTTCGCTCAGATTCTTACAGTTCTCGAAGGCCTGATCGAGTATCGCCGTCACGGAGGCGGGGATAGTCACGCTCTTAAGAGCCTCTTCTCCTCTGAACGCCTTCTTAGCGATCTCGTTTACGACGTAGGTCTGGCCTTCATACTCGACCACCCCCGGGATGACCAGATTTGTGTCGACAGGGGGAGTGTGGAAGCCGAGGACCGTCAGCGTGTTGTCGCTCTTCAGCCGGTATCCCAGCGGATCGCCAGACGGATTGATGACGTCAGCCGCGTTCGCGATCACTGTGAACGCTCCGAAGATCAGCGCCGCAGTCAAAATACATGTGAGTAAGATACTTGTTCGTTTTCTCGTTGCGGGTCTCATCTTGATTGCCTCTTTCTTTCATGATGCCGGTACTTGCCGCAGATATTGCGGTATCAAGACCGACGATACACAAAATGCAGGTAGTCCTTTTTCACCTGTTAAAAATATGATACACGTACTCGTTATAATTGTCAAATGCTGCCGCGTCTTTATCTATCTCCCAGACGCCGTTTTTTTCGTATCTCACGGGGATATCGATCTGCGGCCGATCGCCCGCCGCCGGTATCCTCATGACGCCTGCCGTCCACTTGTCGTCGTATGTGCCGGTGCTGATCCTGTCCTCGTTCAGGGCCGTCGACCTTATATTGACGAAGTCCTCTTCGAGATCGTCCCTGTACTGCATGGCCTCCTGGATGCCAAACATGGGGTCCTCGGTATATTTCGCGCTTCCCGTGACCACTCTGCAGGCCGTGATCAGATAATAGCAGTTGACGAGCAGATAGACGACGAGCAGCACGTAATGAAAGCCCTCCTCTGCAAAGGAGCGCAGGATTATGAGAGCCAACGAGAGTATATTGAGCAGCAGCAGGAATACGAATGGAGCGAGGAAGCGGACCGTCTGCCTTCTGCTTCCTGCCTCCTGCTTCTTCGAGGTCACGTCGAATATGGTCTGGTGGAAGCCGAAGAGCTCCTTGAAGACCGCGGGCAGCAGGAAAGGCATCAGCACGGTCTCGTAGATGTTGGTCCAGCGCAGGCTCCTGATCTTATCGGAGAAATTGTATATGCACAGGTGAACGCAGGCGTAGAACGGGAACCAGAAGAGCGCGATCTCCCAGGGCTCGCAGCGCATGACCCCTATCCCCGCCAGGCAGAAGAGCATGGGCGCCACCATGTGTATCAGGCGCTTTAGAGAAGAGTACCAATAGACTATGGATGAGAAATAGTTGACCTTCTGTCTGAAGCTGAGGCTTCTGCTCTTGAGATACTTCGTCTTTTTGCCCGACTGTATGCAGCCCCTCGCCCACCTGCGCCTCTGCTTTACGAAGGAGCCGAAGTCCATCGGGGGCAGGCCGTCGGCGAGGACCTCGTCGATCGAGACGCCGGTGTAACCGTTCTTCTCCAGCTCGATGCCGGTGGAGAAATCCTCCGTCACCGTGCCGGTCACGAAGCCCCCTATCGCCTCCACCGCGGAACGCCTTAAAAGGGTGTTGGAGCCCGCGAGAATGACGCTGTTGGAGGAGTTCTTCGTCTCCTGTATGATCTGATAGAAGTAGTCCTGCTCGTTGTGAGGGACCTCTTCTTTAGGCAGGGCCCGCTGGAAGATGTCCTTTCTGTAGAAGTGCTGGGGGGTCTGCACGAAGCCTACCTTCTTGTCCCTTACGAAATACGGGACGGTCTTCATCAAAAAGTCCGCCTTGGGCATCATATCGGAGTCGAAGATGGCGATCAGAGGAGACCTGCTCTTGATGAGGGCGTAGTTGAAATTGCCTGCCTTGGCGTCGGCATGATCTTCCCTTGCGAGATAGTTCACTCCCATCTTCTCGCTGAGCAGGCGCATAGACTCCCTGCCCCCGTCGTCGCATAGATATACGTGTATCTTCTGAGGATCGGGGTAGCGCATCTTCCTGCAGGCAAAGAGAGTCTTCTGGAGCAGATCCTCTGGCTCGTTGATGGTGAAGACGAAGACGTCGACGTCGGGAAAAGCCGCTTTGGATGCATCCGGCAGCCTCACCGACTTCTTTTTGGTGTATTCGTAGATAAAGACCGCCAGCTCGAAAAGTCCGACGAACTCGACGAGCGTGAGTATGATCCAGCAGACCCTGGGGACGGTATCCGCGGGGAGAGTGAATCCAAGTCTCCAGACCGCGTATATGAGCAGGCATACTGCGGTAGCTATTATGAGCAGCCAGTTTTTCTTATCTTGCTTCAATGATACTGTTTCCTTTCGGGCGCTGCCTGAGCGCGCATCTTACGGGCGGACAGCGCGGTGATGATGCGTTTGTATATTGTCAATAATTATATCACAATTTTACAGCCGCGTGGCGGGAGCCGTCAATATGGTCGGACATAAAAGAGATCGGCGGGGAAAACCAAAAATGAAAAAAGAACCGCGGAATGAGCTTCCGCGGCCCTTGGATCTAAGGCTTTGTGACTGCTCTGCCCTGCCGGACGACCGCTCCTCTACTTTTTGAAGAGGGACGGCGCGGCCTTGGTGAGAACGGCGATGACGGCAACGCAGAGTATGGTGTTGGGCAGCATATAGGTGCCGTTGTAAAGCAGAGAATATACGAAGGGGCTGGTCATGGGCATGTTCATGAATTCCTCGGGCATCCATCTGGCATAGACGGTAAAGCCGCTGATGTAATGGATGATGAAGCGGCCGACGCAGCCGATGAGGGCGGCGAGAGGAGCCTTGGAGACGCCCTTCTTCGCGTAAAGCCCGGCGAGGCCCACTGCTCCGTAGGCGACCGAGTAATCGAAGATGATGGAGACGATGTCTATGGCGCTTCCGCCGAGGAAGAACTTTAAAGTTCCGAAGATAAGGCCTGCTATGCAGCCCCAGCCGCAGCCCCATCTTAAGGCGAAGATCACCAGGGGCACCATGACCAGGTCGATGGAGCCTCCGAAGCCGCCGAAGCTGACTCCGATGGGGATCTTTACAAAGGAAAGAGCGATGGCGAGGGCGACGAGGACCCCGCCTTCGGTGAGCATCCTGGTCTTGGTATTGGATTTCATTGGTATATCCTTTCCGGGGCATATAAAATGCGCCCCAAACGAATGAGGCGCAGCGGTTTCGGTTATAACTCCCTTCGGCGGCATTATCCGCATCAGGTTCAAAGAGTATGATCTCAGCCTTTCGGCACCTCTGTGTTTAGTTGACTCAAATATGATAGCACGCCTGAGAAAAATGTCAATAAATCTTTAATTAAGAACGCCCTTCCCGATCAAGGTCCTTCGCCATCGGCATTTTGCGCTTGACGATATTTGTCCGCAAATATACTATTTAATCAACTATCACTTCAAATTCGATCTTTAGTGGAGGATTTTTATGAAACGAAGATCCGTTTTGACCCTTTTACTTCTTCTTGCGGCATTTGTCCTGGCAGGCTTCTGCTTTGCCGCAAGCCCGCAGCAGACCCAGTGCGCGGACGCGCTGCATGAGCTCGGGCTCTTCGACGGCAGCGGCAAAAACGCCGACGGAACGCCCATCTACAGCCTTGACAGGGCTCCTACCCGCGCAGAAGCGATCACCATGCTCATAAGGCTTTTAGGCAAAGAGGAAGAGGCTTTGTCCCGGACCTGGGAGACCCCTTTTACCGACGTGCCTGAGTGGGCCAATCCCTATGTGGGCTATGCTTATAACAACGGTCTGACCAGCGGCACGGGCCCTGCGACCTTCGGGAGCCAGAGCAAGGCCAGCGAGACCCAGTACATCACCTTTGTGCTGAGAGCCTTAGGTTACAGCGACGATGAGAATGATCCTGAGCGCGATTTCACCTGGAACGCGGCAAAGATCCTGTCCAACCAGCTGGGCATCACCTACGGCGAGAACGATCCAGAATTCCTTCGCGGCGATGTCGTTGAGATCTCCTATTACGCTCTTAAGACAAAGACAAAGGGATCCGATGACAGACTGATCGACATCCTCTATAAAAACAAAGCCGTCGCCACGACGGAGATCGCTCCCGTCGAGCGCGTAAAAATGTCAGCTGACGGAACGAAGATCTACCTGCCGGATGAAGCCGCGGAAGGAGTCAGCTACAAGGACCTTGCCCGCGCCTGCGGCTGCAGCGAGGATCTGTATTACATAGTCGATCCCAAGACCGAGGCGGATCACATCAACAATACCAAATACTGCATGCTTACAGGAAACTGGAGCTATGTATATTCCCCTGCCACCACCGCCATCACCAAAAGCTGGGGCAACTGCGACAGGTCGGTCTTCGGGGAGTCCGAGATCTACGGCGGACAGCAGTACGGGACCCTCTTCGGGGTCTTCGAAAACTACTGGGCGGAGTTCTACTATGATAACGGGAAATACTATGTCTATTCGTATCTTGCCGACCCGGTGATGACTCCCCAGCTCATAAAACAATACCTGATCGATTCATATAAGATCATCGAAGCAAAGCACAACGAGTTTTACGGCAGCGGCAAACTGAATGAGAGCTCCACTGATCTCGAGATCGCCAGGGCCTATTCCGACTGGCTCGTCGAATGGTGCAAGGGGGCGTCCCCTACCGATTCCATCAGCGACACGAAGAACGCCGTACAGCAGACTGCATACGGCTGCCTGAAGCTCAACGCTGCAAACTGCGTAGGCCGCGCGGCGGCAGCCTCCATGGCCTGGAATTATGAAGGGATCCGCAGCTATACCATAAACAACGGATTTACAGAAGGCGAATATACCGGCCACATCCTGGCATGGGCAGTTATCGACGGCAAGGAATACATGTGCGAACCTGAAGGTTCTTTCGGGCTCTCAGAGGTCATGGCCGACGGCGCCGCGATGAACAGCTCCGGGCCCTCAGGGACCACCGGACTATATCTGAGCCCGTATATGATAGCCATGGCGAGAAAGGAAATGGGCCTGAGCTACGACGCCAAGTTCGACATCACAAATCCCGCGGTGCAGGATGCCCTGCCGAAGTTTACGGGAAGAGTCAGCGAAGTCCCCTTCAGCGTGAGCTATCAGTATACTGCTGAGGATGGTTCCGAATGGTACCTGGTGAAGGTCGATGAGTCCTACACGGGAAAGGAAGCAGCTTCCTATCAGGTCTGGCTCGAAACTAAGATCAGAGGAGCAGCATCTACGATCTCAAATCTCAATGATCTTGCGAAGATGAAGGAAGGCCTGATGGTAAGACTTGAGAAGGACAGAAAAGTACGCTGCACTGTCATGGGGAATACCGAATTCACCGTACACGAAAGATAGAGAAATTAGAGAAAAATAAAACGTCATATAAGCTCGAACAGAGCTCAAACAGTAAGAAAACAGCGGGTCCGCGATTGCGGGCCCGCTGCAGTTTTTGTTATTTATGATCTCTGACCTTGATTAGCCGATGAAGCCCTTGGCCTTGAGGATCTCCTTTGCCTTCTCTTCGTTGGCATTGCTGATCATGACCACGGGACCGGTGCAGCCCATGCCGGACTCGGCATAGATGCCCTCTGCCCACAGTGCGGTGACAGCGTCCTCGATGTCGGTGACTTCTACGCCCAGGATAGCGGCAGGTACGGGCTCCTTGGCGGGAGCGGTGACCTTGGCAGCGCCTGCAGCGGGAGCAGCCTTGACGTTGGAAGCCTTGATGCCTTCGACGATCTCAGCGAGACCGGCCTTGTTGGCAGCGGCGTATTCCTTGGCAGCCAGCTTGTTCCAGCCGTTGTTCAGGAGCTCTGCGGCGTATGCGCAGGCGTTGGCGATGACGGGAGCGCCGGAGGCTCTGGAGACGATGAGCACCAGAGAGGTGAAGCCCTCGCCCAGGCCGGGGCCGTATCCGAAGCCATTGGCTTCGTAGCTTCCGCCGGTGGTGTATGCGCCGAACATCTTCATCATCAGATTACCGGTGAGGGAATCCATGACCATGACGTCGGGAGTGCCCTTGAGCAGGTCGTTGCCTCTCATGACAGCGCCGCCGTCTGCTCTGGAGCTCTCGGTGAAGTTGACCTTGTATCCGCCTTCGGACAGCTTCTTCAGAGCGATCTCGGTCTGACGTGCGCCGTCTACGTTGGCGATGCCCACGGTGGGATGCTCGATGCCGCAGGCCTTGGCAGCGATGATGCCGGCTACGGTATTCTTTACCATGGCGGCGACTCTGTCGGTGTCGGAGGTGCCGGTGGTGTTGGCGATGAACATCTCTCTACCGTATGCGGGGGTGACTACCCTGCCGACGGTGGAGACGCCGATGGGGAACGGATAGTGAGCGGCAACAGCGCCGTCGATCTCGCCGGAGGCAAGCTTTGCTTCCATCTCAGCGTGTCCGCCTTCCATGATGACAGCCTTGACGCCCTTCTTTGCTGCGAGAGCGACAGCCTGCTTCAGGTTCTCTTCGCCCAGCTCGGTGCCTTCAGCGGCGATACCGATGGTCCAGACCTTGGCAGCTCCACCTACAACGGCCTCTTCCTTGCCGGTGTTCTTCTGAACGAGGAAGGAAACGCCGTCGAACAGGTTGGTCATGCGGCCGAGGAACAGGGAGCCCTTGCCGATGATCATGGCGTTCTTGGTCTTGCCGGCGAGGATGCTCTCACGGGCGAATCCGAGATAAGGAACTCCGCTGGGGATGTGGCCCTGGGTGGGAGCATAGCCGGTGAGGCCGTGCTGCTTCATGAAGTTGATCATCTCGGGCTTGGGGATCATGCCCAGCTTGACGCCGAGAGCAGCGATCATCTTGTTGTTGGCTTCGGTGACGTCGCCGGCCCCTGCGGGCTTAAGGATGTCGGGGTTCTGGAGCTCGGGGCTGAACTTGTCGATGTCGGTGATCTTCATGCCGGCAGCCTGTACAGGATCATAGACCAGAGCCTGGATGACAGCCTGGGGAGAGGAAGAAGTTCCGACGGTGTGGCGTCCGAGGACTTCCAGATTGATCTCGGGGTTGACTCCGTCATTCTCGGAAACGAGGATGGCGAATCCGCCGAGGCAGTCTTCCAGAACGGGCAGACCCTTCTTGACGTGGTCCTTGCCGTTCATGCCCAGCTTAGCGGTGCAGCCGCCGCCTACGACGACTACGTTCTTGTAAGCGCCGGACTTGACCAGTGCAGCAGCCTCTACCATTGCGTGGGCAGGACCTGCGCAGAAGCCTCTGGCGTCGGAACCGGTAGCGTTGACCAGTCCTGCGATCTCAGCCTCGGCCTTGGCGAAGTTGCCGCCGCCGCGCTGGTTCATGTCGCCGCAGGCCTCTTCGCAGCAGTCGATTACGTACTCGACTTCGGAAGCGTCGATGCCGGATTCGCGGATCATATGGAGGATAGCGAGGACGCCGGAAGCCTTGGCTACCAGGTTCTCGAACATAACGTGAGCGGAGAGGTTGGCGTCTACGTCGTGAGCTCTCTTGACATAACCGACCAACTTGCCTTCGTAGGTGATGGACTCTGCATGCTCTTCATTGACGAAGTGCATGATGTCGTCCTGATCGACGCCGTCCTTGACCATGGACATGATGTGCTCGGTGATGACGGGGTCTGCCGCCAGCTCTGCCTTGTGAGCCGCTACGAAGTCCTTGTCCAGACGGACCAGGTCGAATGCGTCGCATACCTGCATGAGCAGGATGAACTCGGCTTCGGGCATGATCTCGCCGAACTTGCCGTATCTGGTGCCCTGAACGGCCTTGCCCTCTTCATACCAAGGCTGGCCAAGAGCGGTCAGGTCCTCGATGGACATGTTGCCGATGTAGGTCTGGTTGGGAGCATAGTTGACTACCTGCTCGTAGGATCTCATGTGAGATCCGATCTCCTTGAGGTAATCGGAATCGGGGTTTACGATCTTTTCAGTGGTCTGAGTAGTGCCGTGATCCATGACCATGCCGGGGACGTGGACGAGGATATAACCGGTGCCTCTGATTACGCTGTTGCTCATTATTATAACAATTCCTTTCGGTAAGATTTATTGACCAATGTGAAATGCGTTGGTGTCGATCTTAACATAATTACGGTAAGAGAGGAGCGATTTGCACCGCTCCCCTCATAACTCTTAGCACTGTCTAAGCTTACTTAGAGCTGATCACGGATAGCTTTCATTTCGTTGCAGATATCATCCACATCGAGAACCATTTCCATCATTCCGCACTGTTCATCATAGACGTCCGCGTCAAACTCGGCTTTTACCTCGGGCTCAACGACATGGTATACGGCGAGTCCCAACGAGACTCCTGCTAAAGGACCTGCGAAAGTCGGATCTCCCAGGGTTACAGTCTCGGCTGCGAGTCCAGCTGCCTCTCCCTCGGCTGCGCCGAGAAGAACGACAACGTTCTCCTTACCGTACTGCTCTGCGAATTCCAGAACTCTCTTCTGATTCTCCAGGTCCATAGCGCCTGCGGCCGTTCAGACAAAGCACTCAGTCGAGCTGAAGACTACTTCAGCGCCGGCAGACTCTGCACAAGCGGCTATAGCAGGACCTGGAATGCCATCACGATCGCCAATGATGATAGCTTTTTTGCCATCTAAAATTGCCATATGCATTCCTCCTTATGCTAAGATTTTATTCACTCCGGCCCGTATGGACCGGGGGGAACCGGTTTTATTTTTTGGTGACGTACTTCTCGACCATTGCGAGAACGGCCTCAGCGGTAGCGTCTTCCTTGACCAGCTCTTCTACCTTTGCGCCATCCTTGTAGATGGTGATGGTGGGCAGGCCCAGGACCTTCTGTCCGATGGCAAGTCTTCTTGCCTTGGTGGTGTTCAGGGAGCAGAACTTCATCTGGTCGCCGTACTTGTCAGCGATCTCATGTACGTGGGGCATGAGAGCGGCGCAGGGAACGCAGCCGTCGCCAAAGTAATCTACCAGTACGTATCCGTCAGCCTTAAGTACTTCTTCTTCAAATGTGTTCTTATCTACTTCGAGCATTTCCTTCTTCTCCTTTTTAACTTCCTGAACGGGCTCTGCCTTGGGAGCGTTCAGGTCATCGATATATCTGGCAGCCTGCCATGCGGCGATAGCGCCGTCAGCGGCAGCTGTTACGACCTGTCTGAGTTCCTTGACGCGGCAGTCGCCGGCGGCATAGACGCCGGGAACGTTGGTGCGCATCTGATCGTCGGTCTTGATGTAGCCCTTCTCCATGTCTACCTTGCCCTCGAAGAGCTTGGTGGCGGGATCGAAGCCGATGAATACGAAGATACCGAACATGCCGTCTTCCTCGTTGGCATTGATCTCGGTAAGTTCGCCGGTCTTGTTGTTCTTTACGACCATGTGATTGACAAGGCCGTCGCCGGTGATCTCAACGATGGAGGAGTTCCACATGAAGTCCAGCTTGGGATTGGCGAATGCCTTCTCCTGGATGGAAGCTGCGGCCCTGAGGACGTCTCTTCTTACGACCTGGTGTACCTTGCGGGCGAACTTGGTAAGATACATGGCCTCTTCTACTGCAGCGTCTCCGCCGCCGACCACGTATACTTCGAAGTCTTCAAAGAATGCAGCATCGCAGGTGGCGCAGTAGGAAACGCCCTTGCCTGTGAATTCTGCTTCGCCGGGGCAGCCGATCTTCCTGGGGGAAGCGCCTGCAGCGATGATGACGGCCTTTGCCTCGTAGGTCTCCTTCCTGCACTTTACGACCTTGAGGTCGCCGGTGAAGTCGACTTCTTCGACAGTGTCGTAGACCTTGTCGCAGCCGAACTTGTCGGCCTGCTTGGCCATACGCTCGATGAGAGTCACGCCGGACTCCTCTTCGATGGAGCCGGGATAGTTCTCGATCTCGGAAGTGATGACGATCTGTCCGCCGTCCTTTTCCTTCTCGATGATCAGAGTGTTCATCTTGGCTCTGCCGCCGTAGAGTCCGGCAGCAAGTCCTGCGGGACCTGCACCGATGATAACGATGTCATACTGTTTTGCCATTGTAAACCTCTTAAAAATAAATTTTTATTTGTGAGATATGTACAAGCATCCGGAAGTGATCAGCCTCCGGCGGCTTGTGAATATCCGCAAACCTCACAGGGGCGGAAGGCCTTTGAGACCTTCCGCTCCATATGAACTTTTTTCAGTCTGCCCCGGGAAAGAGGCGCTGCCCCTTCCCTTCGGCCGTGCTGTCCGATTACTCGAAGATGGTCTGATCGTCGACCGGAGTCTGAAGAGCCTTGAGGGCCTTCTCGACCAGTCTCCTTCTCAGCTTCTTTTCCTCATCGTGATCGAGGGCGGGGTTGCCCAGGGGGTGAGGAATAGCGATGGTGGGAACGATCCTGTTAGCACCAACGGTGAGGGAGATCGGAGTGACCGTGCACATATGAACGACGGGGATACCTGCGCGTTCAATTTCTTTTACCATCGTTGCGCCGCAACGTGTGCAGGTTCCTCAGGTGGAGGTGAGGATAACAGCGTCCACGCCGTCAGCCTTGAGTTCCTGTGCGTACTCAGCAGCGAACTTCTTGGCGTTGGCAACAGCGGTGCCGTTTCCTACGGTGGTGTAGAAATATCTGTGCAGAGAACCGATCTTGCCTTCTCTCTCGAGGTCTCTCATGACGTCAACTGGCAGGACTCTGTTGGGGTCTGCGTTGGCATAGACGGGGTCATAGCCGCCGTGAGCGGTCTGATAGGTCTCGGAGGTCAGGTACTGTACGCCCTCGATGTCATACTTGCCGTAGTGGGAAGCAGAGGAGGACTCGATGTGATCGGGGTTGCCCTTGGGTACGATACCGCCGGAGGTGCAGAGTGCGATCTTTGCCTTGGTGATGTCGGCGACAGGGGGATTGGGAGCTACCCTGTCGAAGTTGGGCATCGGGAACTCGGTGATGAAGGGCTCGCCGGCCAGCTTCTTGAGCATCATGTCGACTGCTCTCTTGGCGCCGCGCTCTTCCTCGAAGAGGTTCTTTCTGATGCCGGTGTACATGTAGCCTTCTACATAGTAGGGACCGAGCTCTTCGCCCTTGGCTAGCTTCAGAGCCAGAGGTGCCATCTTGGCGACGGCGTCTCTCATGCCGGCTGCGGAGTTCTTGGTCGGGACGATTATGGTCTTAGACTTATAATCGGTACCGGGGTTCTCCTCGTACATACCGGTCAGGGTGGGGATACCCAGCTGAGCCTTGACGGCTGCGGCTACGTTTCCTGCTGCGAAGCCGTAACGGCCTGCGTTGAATGCGGGGCCCGCAATGACCATGTCGGGGTTCTCGGCCTTGATCAGCTCGCAGATCTCGTTCAGAGCCTTGTCGGTATTCTCGGCGAAATAGGAGTCACCGCAGTAGATGGTGGCTACGACCTCAGCCTCGCCCTTGAAGGCGGCAGTGAATGCCTTGGATACGGGAGGTACCTGGGGCATCTTGGCAGGACCTACGTCAGCGTGATCTTCGCCGCCGATTCCTGCGTAGAACTGGTTGATATAATGAACTATCCTGTACATCTCTTCCGCCTCCTATCTTGCACTGAGCTTGTTGAAGCCCTGTTCATTAGTTGCAGAGGTGATGACCTGAAGCTCCGCAATGATGGAGCCGTCGGGCTGCAGCGAGCCGGACCAGCCGCCTGCGATGGTATCGACATATTCGATATGTCCGATGACCTTGTCAAGCTTGGGCAGGTGTACGACCACGTTGGCGTTTCCGCCGGTGACTACTGCGTCTGCTGCGACGTCGGCGTCTGCCAGGGACTGGGAAGCTCCGTCCTGTCCGGCGTACTCGTCGGTGATGAGGACGGTCTTTACGCCTTCAGCCTCGATCTTCTTGCAGTTCATGATAAGGTCGGTATCGGGGTTGCCGAAGCCTTCCTGAGAGATGATGGCGCCGTCAAGTCCGAGGTACTTGCAAAGCTTTGCGGACCAATCGGAAGACCTCATCTTGTCTGCCAGGTATACGTTCTCGTTGGTGATGATGACGCCCACGAAGTTGAGGGTCTTTCCGTGCTGTGCGAAGAGCTCCTCGATGACGGGGTTGTTCTCATGGATGTAAGTCGGGTTCTTGTCGCAAGCGGATACGCAGTTACCGGAAACGATAGCGCCGTCGAAGAGCTCGGTGGGCATGATCATAGTGGTAAGAGTCTGCTTTGCGTCGACGCCGTATACATAGGTGTCGTGGAGAAGTCCCTGGCTCTGGAGCATGAGGACGTATCCTACTCTGGGCAGATCGGGATACTTCTTGATACCTTCCATGATGGTATCGTGCTCATAGACCTTTACTTCGTCCGGAGTGATGTTCCTGGCGAGCTCACCGACAGCGGTGGAGACCTTCAGGTTGGCCAGACGGACGGCCTTCTCATACTCGTGCTGCTTGAGTCCTTCGACCGGCTCGATATCCAGTACGAGGTTTACGGTCTTGGAGAACGGAGTGTACTTGGCACCCTCTCCGACCATGTCGATAACGCCCTCCTGGAAGCCGACGATCTTACCGGTGGTAACGACGGCCATTCCCTTGAGTACGTTGGTCTTTCCTTCGCCGACGGTATCAACCTTGTGGGTCCAGCCGGGGAATACTCCGCCGCGGCCTTCGACCTTTACACGAGGTTCTACTACGTCTTTGACCGGTGTGATCCTCACCGATTCGCCGGGCCTTGCGATATCCAGCTTGACAGATTTGATGGTCTCGTCTTCAAGAACGATCTTCTTGATCTCCTCTTCGTTGAGGTAGACCACGGAGCCTTCGATCTTGGACTCGGGACCGAACTGGACATCTGTCACGTGGATCAAGCCCAATTCAAGTTTCATAGTGAATTTCCTCCCCTCTCTTTTAAGCGCTAATGGAAGTCTACTGCGCTGCTGATTAACGTAAGGTCAATAAGACGGAAATCCGCGAGCAGCCGTTCAGGAGTATTGGTGCCCCTGTCGGGCCGGACGATCTTGGCAAACTTGTCAAATGTCTCAATGCTCTCGCTGATCAAAATGACGCTGTCGGTATCCACAGGGCCCTTCTGAGCGCTGACGGCGATGCTCCTGTAAGGGGTCTCGTTGGGCTTCAGGCTCCCCATAAGGGGATGGGTGAGCAGCTGATGCCCTTCGTGGACAAGGTCTCTGACCTTTACGAGCACATCCTTGTATCCGCCTTCGACGAATATAACGGTGTGATCGCCCTCATATTTGCTTTTGACGTCCGGATTGTTGGTTACTATCGTCATCTTTTCATACAAAAAGAGCAGAAAACTGGCGCTTCCTGCTCTGTTAGTAACCTGAGAGTTTCTTCCCTTTTTTCGGTGGGAATTGCCCCTTCGGTGCGCATTGGAGCGCTTTCCAGAGTCTCGTCCGACTGCGATCCTTGTACCTGAGAGATTCGTCCTGCTGTTGCCGTCTGCAGGGCTTATTCCTTCGGTGAGAATCACTCTGCTCTCTCGCAGTCATCAACCGACTTCTTAACCTCGTTAGCATATTAACATGAGGCCGTTGATAAAACAATTAAAATATCTTTGGCCATTTATTATTTTTTTAGATAACTGAAATCGTTTTATCGGACATATTCAAATCCCATATAAATGGCAGAAATATATCAAGATTTAGGCCGCCTGCGGGCGCTCGGCGGCGGGCCCCACCTTCGAGTCACCCGCCGCACATTGTATTGTGCGCGGTGCCTCCTTGCGCCACCCCTCGCTGCTGATGCGGCAGCATATCCGAAAAGCAGGCATGCCGCGGGCAAAACACTAGTACAGCACTCTGCTGTCTCCGACGAGCCTGGTGAGCTTTACCGCGTCGCAGTATTCAAGGACAGCAAGAGCATATTTCCTGGAGGTGGACATCCTGTCCCTCACCTGGGCCAGAGTGACGGAGCCGGTCTCCGCGATGGTCTTCTTTATATAGTCGATGGCTTCGTTGATGGACGGCGTCCAGATGAAGCCGGCGGCGGAGATCCTGGTCAGGATGCCCTCTTCCGCCATGGAATAGAGCAGCTGGCGCACGGTGTTCTTGTCCTTATAGCCGGACAACAGTTCCTCCGTCTCGGGAGGCTCGAACCCGGCCTTCTCGTAGGTCTCCGAGAGCCTTTCTATAAGTTTTTGCTGCTCGGGAGTATAGGTCACCTTGAAGCCGGCGGACCTGATGAGATTGGGGCCCGCCTCCAGCTTTCCGCGGCTTATGAGAAGATCCATGATGTACTCAAGATTCCTGCCGTCGGTGATGCGAAGGGACGACGCCAGCTTGTTCCTCAGCTCCTCCTTGGGCATGCCGGGAAGAAGAGCGTTGGACTGATGATACTCGCTTATCATCTCTATCGCGGTATTTTCTGCGTTATTTACATAATCTACATGCAGGTAAACCCCGTTGGGCAGCTTCACCGCCCTGCCCTCGGCCTCGATCCGTGCGAGCTTTTCGGATGCGTCCTGCTCGGACATGCCCACCTGCTTTGCCAGCTGGGCGGTGGAGATATAATCCCTGCAGCTGTCCTTCAGGGCCTGCTCCAGCACCGCGGTCTCGTCGCCGCTCTCCCTGATCCTGAGAGCCTCGATGACTCCCGTGTCCTTCTTTCTGTGCTTCTTGGGGCTGGCGTCCAGCACGATGCCGCCTCCGATGGTCTCCACAGGCGAATAGTAGCGGATGACGTAGTGATCGCCCTTCTTTATGGAGACGTCCTCGTCGAAGAAGAGCTGGGCGTAGCAGGTCTCTCCCGGCCCCAGCAGCTCGACGCCCAGAAGGCTCACCTTGCAGAGGGTCTCGCTGGCGCCGTAGTAGAAATGGACACGGTCTCCGCTCTTAATCGTCCTGTTGGAATCGGCGAGAAGGTCAAGCCTGACGTCCAGCAGCTTTCCGGGGGTGATGCTGTTCTTTGCGGCGACCACGTCTCCCCTGTTTATCTCTTCCTTTTTGATGCCGGTAAGATTGACCGCGGTCCTCTGTCCGGCGTAGGCGGTCTCCACCATGTTGTTGTGGACCTGCAGGTTCCTGACCCTGGCGGTGATGCAGGACGGATAGATCATGACCTCCTGGCCCTGGCGGATCTGCCCCTGGGTGAGGGTCCCGGTGATGACCGTGCCGAAGCCCGCGATGGTGAAGACCCTATCCACGGGGATCCTGAGGAGCCCGGGATCGGTGTTCCTGTCCTCAAGGGTCTTTATCATATCGAAGATCATGGAGCGCAGCTCCTCGATGCCCTGGCCGGTATACGAAGACACGCGGACCGCGGGAGCGTTCTCAAGAAAGCTCCCGGCGCAGGCCGTCCTGATGTCGTCCTCCACCAGCTCCAGCCAGTCTTCGTCGGCCAGATCGGCCTTGGTGATGACGATGATGCCACGTTTGATATCAAGAAGCCTCATTATATCCAGATGCTCCACGGTCTGGGGCATGACGCCCTCGTCCGCCGCCACCACCAGCAGGACTATGTCTATGCCACCGATGCCGGCGAGCATGTTCCTTATGAATTTTTCGTGGCCCGGGACGTCGATGATGCCTATGTCGGTCCCGTCAGGGGCGGTCATGTCGGCAAAGCCCAGCTCTATGGTGATGCCCCTCTGCTGCTCCTCCTTGAGCCTGTCGGTATTCTTTCCGGTGAGGGCCTGGATCAGGCAGGTCTTTCCGTGGTCAACGTGTCCCGCGGTGCCGATGATAACGTTTCTCATATATATGCTCCGTTTTCGTATTGCCAGTCTTGAGAGCGGGACCTCCGCGGCCCGCCCACAACAGTTTAAAAGCTTTTCAAAAATAAAACAAGGGGACGAGATCCGTCCCCTTAAAAATTGGCGAGAGTATGTGAGAATCGAACTCACCCGGGAAGCTCCTAACCCCCCACAACGGTTTTGAAGACCGCAAGGCACACCAGCACCCATCTACTCCCATGCGCGGCAAAACAGCCGCTGATTATCTTAACACATCCGATACTGCTTTTGCAAGAGTAGAAAGTTCATCATCGGTAACAGTCCGCATATCCAGAAGGACCAGTCCGTCCTGGATGTGGCAGATCACGGGGACGCTCCAGTGCCTGAGCTTTGACGCCATCTCGTCGACGGTGATCTCTCTGGGGCTCACGGCCACCGCCCAGGTGTCGATGTTGAGCATGGGAGCGGAGCCTCCGCCTACCCTGCCGATGCCCTTTACCACGGAGAAATCCGCAACGAGGGGGTTCTCCTGAGCAAGCTTCAGGGCAAAGCGCTGGGCCTTGTACTTGATATCATCCGACGGCGCCGTGATCATCTGAAGGACCGGGATGTTCTTCATGGCCTGCGCGGGATCCCTGTACTGCCTGAAGGTCTCTTCGAGGCCCGCCAGGGTCATCTTGTCAAGGCGCATGACTCTGGCCAGGGGGTGCTTCTTCATGGCGTCAATGAAGCACTTCTTTCCCGCGATGATGCCGGCCTGGGGGCCGCCCAGCAGCTTGTCTCCGCTGAACAGGACCAGATCCGCCCCGTCCTTGATCGCCTGAGGCACCACCGGCTCGTCCAGTCCGTACCCCTTGAGGTCCACCATAAGGCCGCTGCCGATGTCGTAGATCATGGGAAGACCGTTGTCGTGGGCCAGCTTCACCAGATCCCTGCAGCTGACGTCCTCGGTAAAGCCGGTGATCCTGTAGTTGCTGGTATGGACCTTGAGGATCGCTCCGGTGTTCTCGTTTATATGTCTTTCGTAGTCGTAGAGATGAGTCTTGTTGGTCGTGCCGATCTCCTTGAGGGTCGCACCGCTGATCCTCATGATGTCGGGTATCCTGAAGGCTCCGCCGATCTCCACCAGCTCGCCCCTTGAGACCAGGACCTCGGTCCTGAAGCAGATGGCGGAAAGGACCAGCAGGGTAGCCGCGGCGTTGTTGTTGACCGCTATGGCGTCCTCTGCCCCGGTTACTGCGCAGATAAGCTTGTTGATGTGGTCGTGGCGGCTTCCCCTCTTGCCCTCTTCGACGTCGTATTCCAGGGTGGAATAACCCATGGCGACGGACGATATGACCTCGGTGGCGGACTCGGAAAGACGGGCCCTTCCGAGATTGGTATGAAGGATCACGCCGGTCCCGTTGATGACCCGGCGAAGGCTCCTGACCTCGGATCTTGTGAGCTTAGCGAGGGCAAGCTCCGCCGCCCTCTGGGCGCTGACCTCGATATCCTCTCCCCCGAGGACTGCCTTCCTCATGCCGTCGATGGCGTCCCTTACGGCGTTCACCACGGTCTCTCTGGGGGCAGGACCGGAATAGGCCGCTATCATGGGCATGGCGAGCACCTGGTCCACTTTGGGGAGCGATTTGAGTTTTGCTGATCTTTCTTTATCCATATGAATACAAACGACCTCTCAGCTTCAGATAAGTAAATACTATCATTATTTCCCGGTACGGTCAATTATGTACTTGCGGGTCCGCCACTTGCCGCTGACGTAATAGACAATGCCGATGACCCCGGGGACCAGTCCCGCGCAGGCGTCGCCCATCCAAAGTCCGGGGCAGCCCATGCCGAGAGTGAAGGCGAAAAGATAGGAGAAGCCGATGCGGGCGACTATGCCGTCGAGAAGCGCAACGGTGAGGTTGAGCTTGGAATTGCCGGATCCGTTGATCAGGGCAAAGGCGGCTCCTCTTGCCGAGGAACCGAAGAAATTGACCACCGCGGCGGGGATAAAGGTCGAAGCCAGGGCAATGACCGATGCGTCGCTGGTGAAGATCCCGATGATGGCCTCGGGCAGCAGGATGTAGGCCGCGGACATGACCACGGCGGCGGCTCCGGTGACTCCGAGAACGGTGAGGAGGATCCTGGGCACCCTTCTGTATTCCTCGGCTCCGATGTTCTGGCCGACCATGGTGCCTCCAGCGGTGTTGAAGGCGTTGGATACCAGCATGGCGATGACCTTGATCTTGTTGACCGCGCCGGTCATGGCGGACCAGACCAGGCCGAAGGAATTGATCCAGCGGGTCACGTAGAGCATGGAGAACTGGATGCTGGCGGACGGGATGGTGAGCGGGACTCCCAGCTTGAAGAGAGGTTTCATCATCTCAGGATCTATGCGAAAGCTGGAGAGCTTGAAATCGAACAGGAACTGGTCCTTTTTTCTTATGAGATAAACGATGGAAACGATAAAGCTCACGCCCTGGGCGATGACGGTGGCAAGAGCGGCGCCGAAGGCCTGCATCCCGAGCCCCGCGACGAACCAGATGTCCAGGACGGTGTTGAGGACGGCCGCTATGGCGATGAACATGAAGGGCCTTTTGCTGTCCCCCATCCCCCTCAGGACCGCGCTGACCACGTTGTAACCGTATATGAAGACTATGCCCGCGATGCAGGTAACGGTGTACCTGATGGCCTCCGCATAGGCCTCGGCGGGTGTGTTGAGCCAGGTGAGTATGGCGTGGCGGAAGATGAAGCACATGGCGCCCATGACCACCGACGCGAAGATCAAAAATGTGAACAGGGTCCCGATGACCTTTCTGACGTTATCCTTGAGCCCCGCCCCCATGAACTGGGAGATCACGATCTGGCCCGAGTTGGAAAAGCCCATGGAGATGAAGGTGAGAAGCCTCAGGACGTCTCCTCCGATGGCGACTGCGGACATCCCCGCGCTCCCGCACACGTTCCCGACAACTACCATGTCAACGATGTTGTAGACCGCCTGCAGCAGGTTGGACAGGAACAGGGGGAATGCGAAGTTTATCAGCGTCCGGGTCACGTTGCCCGTAGTCAGGTCTCTTGAAAGCGTCTTTTTCTCAGCCATTGAGGTATCTCCTTCCGCGAACTCGAAAAGAAATTATATCACAAGATCGGACAAATGGAATAAAAAAACTCCCGAAGATAACTTCGGGAGCCTTTACCATTTATAGTGCTTTGAGAGCTACTGAGCCATCTGCTTTGCGACTTCTTCCGCAAAGTTCTCCTGCTTCTTCTCGAGGCCTTCGCCTACTTCGAAGCGGACCATCTCGACGACTTCGATGCTCTTGCCGAGCTCCTTGGCAACGCTGTCGACGTACTGCTTTACGTTCATCTCGCCGTTCTTTACGAAGGCCTGATCAACGAGGCAGACTTCCTTGAGCTGCTTCTTGAGACGGCCCTGGATCATCTTCTCGACGATGGCCTGGGGCTTTCTCTTGTCCTCGGGGAGCTGGTTGTTCTCGTTGAGAGCCTGGGCGAGGATGACTTCCTTCTCGTGAGCCATGTATTCCTCATCGATGGCGGACTCGTCTACGAACTGGGGCCTCATGGAGCAGATCTGCATTGCGACGTCCTTGCCCACGGTGGTGACTTCCTCGACGGAAGCCTCGGTCTTCAGACCTACGATGACGCCGATGCGGCCGCCCTGATGGAGGTAACCGACGTACTTGACGCCCGGGGTGTGGCACTTGGCGATGCGGCGGATGTTCATGTTCTCGCCGATGGTAGCGATCTTGTTGACAAGAACGGCCTCGACGGTCTCGCCATTGGCGAACTCAGCCTTCTTGAGGCAGTTCTCGCAGGAACCGTCTTCCAGGTCAAGGGTGATGTCGGCCAGCTTCTCGACGAACTCGATGAATTCGGGGTTCTTGGCGACGAAGTCGGACTCGGAGTTGACTTCGATGGCGGCGGCCTTGGTGCCGTCTGCGGTGAAGGCGAGCCTTACCAGACCTTCAGCGGCGATGCGGCCGGACTTCTTGGCGGCCTTGGACAGACCCTTCTCTCTCAGATAATCAATGGCCTTGTTCATGTCTCCGTCGGTCTCGACGAGAGCCTTCTTGCAGTCCATCATGCCGGCTCCGGTGGTCTCACGAAGCTCCTTAACGAGTGCTGCGGTAATAGCTGCCATGGCCTACTCCTCCTCTGCCTTTACTTCTTCCTCTGCGGGAGCCTCTTCAGCGGCCTGTTCGGTCTCTGCGGGAGCTTCTGCATAGGACTCGCCCTGCCTGCCTTCGATGACGGCGTCTGCCATCTTGCTCATGATGAGCTTGACCGCTCTGATAGCGTCGTCGTTGGCGGGGATAACATAGTCAACGTCGTCGGGATCGCAGTTGGTGTCGCACATTCCTACGAGGGGGATGCCGAGGATCCTTGCTTCCTTGACGGCGATCTTTTCCTTCTTGGGATCAACGATGATCATGGCGCCGGGCATGCCCTTCATGTCCTTCATGCCGCCGAGGTACTTCTCGAGCTTTTCCTTTTCCTGGAGAAGCTTGAGGACTTCCTTCTTGGTCAGAGCCTCGAAGGTGCCGTCGGTCTCCATGGCCTTGATCTGGGCCAGTCTCTTGATCCTTTCGGAGATGGTCTTGTAGTTGGTGAGCATTCCACCCAGCCATCTCTCGTTTACGAAATACATGTCGCAGCGCAGAGCCTCGTCCTTGATGGCGGCCTGTGCCTGCTTCTTGGTCCCTACGAAGAGGATGGGCTTGCCTTCTGCGGCAACGCTCTTAACGAAATCATAGGCCTCGTCGATCTTGTAGACGGTCTTCTGCAGGTCGATGATGTAGATCCCGTTTCTCTCGGTGAAGATGTAGGGAGCCATCTTGGGGTTCCATCTTCTGGTCTGGTGACCGAAATGTACGCCGGCCTCCAGCAGCTGTTTCATAGAAATTACAGACATTGTTCTTACCTCCCGGTTAGTTCTTCCATCCGTCCGCTTTCGACCCTTTCGGGCACCGTGAGCTCGCCGGATGTGACAAATAAAATACCGTGCACATAAAAAGCGCACCTGTAGAATAATACTACAGGAGCGCCGCCAGTGCAAGCATTTTTTGTATGAAATCTCAATGTTTTTAAGCGGTCCGGGGGCTCAGGAACGCTAACTGTCGGTCCGCAAAAGATCCCTGATGATCTCGCCAGCTATCATGAGGCCGGCTACCGAAGGCACGAAGGATATGCTGGGGACGGGCTTCGCCCCTTTCACTATGGGCTCTTCGTCGGAGAAAAGCACCTTTACGCCCTTTTCTATCCCCTGCTGCCTCAGCTTGATCCGGACCGCCTTCGCCAGGGGATCCGTGTGGGTCTTTGAGATGTCCGCTATCCTGAACCTGTCAGGATAGAGCTTGTTCCCTGTGCCCATGGAGCTAATGGCAGGGACTCCCGCCACCTTTGCCGCGGCGATGAGGGCGACCTTGGCCCTGACGTCATCGATGGCGTCAGCGATGTAATCCCAGGACCCTATATCAAGAGAAGACACGGGCATGACGTCCGGGACGTCGGCCTGCTCCTCCGATCCGATGCGGAACGGGAAGAGCCTGGTCACGCAGGAGGGACAAATATCCCTTGCCCTCTGGGAGACAACGTCGGTCTTGAGCCTTCCCACGGTGGAATTGAGGGCTATGATCTGCCGGTTGATATTGGTTGGGTCCACCGCGTCGCTGTCGCAGAGGCCGAGAGTACCTACTCCCGCCCTGACCAGGGCTTCGCAGATATATCCTCCGACCCCTCCCAGGCCGACCACCAGGACCTTTGACGCCCTGAGCCTTTCAACGCCTTCTTCTCCTATCAGGAGCCCTGTGCGCTGATAGATACCTTCCATGCAACTGATCCTCCTTAAGCAAAAAGACCGGCAGAGCCGGTCTGATGCGGATCTTACTCTTCGGGAAGAGCCTCTTCCTCTTCGGGAGCCTCGGCCTCTTCCGCGGCAGGCTCTTCGGCAGCATCCGCAGCCTGGACCTCTTCGACCCTCTTGTAACTGATCAGGTCTTCGGAGATCTCCTGGGTCGCGATGGACAGGGGCTTCTCGTTCTCGGTATCGAGGGTCAGCATGGGCTTTCCGTCGATGAGGTCCCTGGCCCTCTTGGCCGCCATGATTGCCAGAGTATACTTGCTGTCTACCTTGGTCTTGAGTTCATCCACTGACGGATATAAAAGCATTATTCTTCCTCCTCATATTTCCTGACGAGAGCCTCCGAACCTGCGCCGACTCTGAGATGCTCGGCCCTGATTATGGTCCTCACATCGCTGACGGCGTCCCGGAGACTGTCGTTTACTATACTGTAATCGTAATCGTAGATGCGGTGTATCTCGCTGAGAGCCTGGGATGACCTTGCCTGGATCTGCTCCTCGGTCTCGGTGCCCCTTCCGGTGAGCCTCTTCCTCAAAACCTCAAGGCTGGGCGGCAGGATGAAGATGAGCACCGCGTCCGGGTATGAACGCTTGACCTGCGCGGCCCCGTCCATCTCTATCTCCAGGATCACGTCCCTGCCCTTTTCGAGCTTTTCGAGCACTGCTGCTCTGGGAGTTCCGTAGAAATTACCGTAGATCTCGGCGTGCTCCAAAAGCCCGCCCTCTTCGGAAGTCTTCAGGAACTCTTCCCTGCTCACGAAGAAGTACTGGACTCCGTTCTCCTCGCCCGCTCTGGGAGCTCTGGTGGTCATGCTTATACTCAGATCCAGATCGTTCCCCTTGAGCAGTTCTCTGCATATGGTGCCCTTGCCGGTGCCCGAGGGCCCGGAGATGACTATGAGTCTTCCCTTCTGCATAACAGCCTCTCAAATATACGATCAAATACCGATGCGGATAAATAGTATAACCTACATGTTCAAAATTGGCAAGCATGATTTTTCGGCGTCCAAAGCTTTTACACATAAGACGATGCCGCCCTGAAGCGGCATCTGATCTTACGATCCATCCGGAATGATCTCACGAATGATCTATTCGTTCATTTCAAAATATGAATACAGGAACTGGACTACGTTGCAGCGCGGGCACTCATCGGTGATGTTCTCAAGGCCGGCGCCGGTCTTTTCGAGCATCCCGTGGCCTTTCGCCCAGTTGAAGGCATCGAGCCAGTAGTCGTTCGTCTGTTCGGAGCCCTTGTCTTCGGGACTTCCCATCGCGCGCCAGATAAAGGTCAGGATGTGCTCGTTCCTGCAGGTCCAGGAGGGTCTGAAGGTCGTCGGAGTCGTTCCCTCTGTGATGCCCTTTTCCACAGCCCAGAGCAACGGCTTGTAGAAGTAATCGCTTTCGGCCACGTCTTCGAAGGGGTTTACACTGCTTTCGGGCTCGGGACAGCCGGCAGCCCTCCAGAGGAAGGTCACGACCTGTCCCCTGGTGCATCCTGAGGCCGGGCTGAAGGTGGTCGCGCTCGTCCCGTCCGTTATCTGAGGCTCGGAGAAAAATGCCCAGCGGACTGCGTCGTAATAGTAGTCGTCCTTGATCACGTCGGTAAACGGGAGGTCTTTTCTGTTCTGAAGCTCAGCGAACGCGGCCTCAGCTTCCTGGAGGACGGAGTAGTTCTCGACCTGGATCTTCTCGGAAGACTTGAGGGCGTCGTAGGCTCTTCTCGCGGCGTCGATCTTTTCCTTGCTCTCCGATGTGACGGTCGCGATAGCCTTGATGAGCTTTTCAACAGCATCGACAGGATCTGAAGAGCCTCCCGCCCCTGCGATCGAGCCGCCTCCGCCGATCGAGCCGCCTCCGCCGCCGGAACTTCCATGTTTTTCGGGATATCTGATGTTCACGGTCGTACTGATCGTATCCTCTTCAAGCACGTAATTATCGTTGTTCAAAGATACAGTTACAGTAACTTTTTTATTGTTGCTTGCCGCGTCACTATACATCCAGGCGAACACATTGTAATCCTCGGAGGACAGTTCTTCGCTCAGTACGACCTCGGCCTCAACGTAAAGGTCGCCCCTTTTGTAATCCCGGTCGGAAGCGGAAACCGAGACAATGGTGACAGGCTTGGGAGCGACGGTGACGGAAACCGTCACGAGCGCTTCGGCATGATCATCGGTCTCCTCCGCTCTCACGCTGACGGAAGCGCTCCCGGCTTTCTTTATGGTCACGGCCCCTGACGCGGGATCGACGTCTATGACGTCTTCTCCTTCAGCGACTTCGAAGCTGAGCTCTCCGCCGCCTTCGGTCTCATTGACCACGTCAAGAGCAAGTCCGCTGTCCCCGTACACGGCCTCGAGATCCGAGGCCTTGACGATCTGGACGTTCTTCGCGAGAACTGTCAGTTCAGCGGCGATCTCATAGTCTTCGTAGTTTTCAGAACTTACAGCGACGGTGACAGCGGATTTTTTGCCGGTAAGAGCTGCGTCATCCTTGAATCCAAAGCCGAGGATACCGTCCTCAAGTACCGGATCTTCCGCAAGGACACCGGCCTTATCGCTCACGGTGAGCGAAGTCTCTGCCCCCTCGACCAGAAGCTCTGAGATATCAGCCGTCCCGGCGTTCCCGTATTTGGCTTCGGCGCTGACTTCTTCATCATCGTGAGGAGCCTTGCCGATGGTGATATTTATGCTGCGGGAAGATTCTTTAAGTCCCGGCGCCGCCGCCGCGGTGACGGTAACGACCGCCTCCCCGGCCTTCTTTATCGTTACGGCGCCGGACGAAGGATCGATATCGATGACGTCTTCTCCCTCGGTCACTTCAAAGCTGAGCTCTCCTCCGCCCTCGGTCTCGTTGACCGCTTCGACGGCGAGACCTGTGTCTCCGTAGACCGCATCATCGGCGGAAACGGAGATCACCTGTTCGTCCCCTTCGGTCCAGGCCGCGTAAAGAGTCAGATCGCCCACGCAGTCTGCAGAAAGCGCATATCCGGTCCCGGTATCCCCTTCAGAGCCCTCAGGAGCCTCTTTCCAGGCTTTTTCGCTGAGATCCTCATCGAGATACCAACCGCCGAATCTCCAGCCGTTGCGGCTGATCCCGGGCAGCTCGACGTCCCCGGTCCTTGAGACCTTATATTCAGTCGGAGCATCCTGGGGGATCTCGGCGTCCTCATAGCCCTTATAGCTTATGGCGGAGCTCGTGGTGAGAGCGGTCTCAAAGGCTCCGGCTTTGACGAGGCCGTGGCCGTAATACTCGTCCCAGCCCTCATCTCCCAGATCTTCGGAACTTATCTCCAGAAGCTTCATAAAGCCCTTCATCGAGATCTCCGGCTGGGCCTGCTTCGCCATCGCGCCGAGAGACGAGACCACGGGAGCGGAATAAGAAGTCCCGCTTCCGATCTTATACGGATCATCGGCGCCGGTGCTGAAGCTCAGGACGTCCTTGCCGGGGGCGCAGACGAAAACGCTCTCGTTGTGCTGCGACTTATCCGATATCACATAACCCTGAGAAGAATAGGCGACGTTCCCGACGCCCGCGACGCAGTCGTAGCCCGCAGGGTAAAAGACCGGAGAAGAACCGTCGTTTCCGACGGATGAGATGAGGAGGACGCCCTTCTCTGCCGCCGATTCGCATGCATCCTTAAGAGCCGTACTGTTCTCGAGCCCGGGATTGCCGAAGCTGAGGTTTATAACATCCGCTCCGTTTTCGACCGCGTAGCCGATGGCGCTCACGACGTTGGCTATCGTGCCGCCGCCGTTCCTGAAGCAACGAAGAACGAGAAGCGAGACTCCGTCGGTCAGACCGCTGATGCCCTTGCCGTTATCGCGCTTCGCGGCGATGATCCCCGCTATGAAGGTACCGTGGCCGTCCTGATCACGAAGATCCTCCGGATTGGTACCGATGAAGCTCTTGCTCAAAGAGCTGACAGCGCCAGAGGGAAGATCCTCATGGTCTGCGTATATCCCCGAATCTATGATCGCGACAGTGACGCCGCTGCCGTCATAGCCAAGCTTCCAGCTCCCGTCGGCCCCGACTGCCCCGATCGCTTCGAGAGCCCACTGGTCCGCCATGAGCGGATCAGTTACCGGCTCGTCATCGGGATATGTTATGGTCTCGTCTTCTTCGAAGTACACGAGCATGCCCGAATCATAGAGAGCCTTAGCAGCCTCCAGAGAATCGACGAGATAAAACCCTTCCGCGTAGGGAATGGGCTCAAGCGCCGGAACTTCCGAAAAGCTTCGGAACGATCTGAGCATCGGTCTTTCGCTCAGTTTGACTATGTATCTCGTCTCCTGCTCCTGCGCCGGAGCTCCGTAAACGGGGAAAGCGCAGAGCACCATGCATGCCGCGATGAGCACGGCCGTCCATCTTCTGAAAACTCTCATAGGTCCTCCCTATAATCGATATCGGCGGACACCCGAAAGACACGGATGCCCGCCTTTATTATGTCTTAATATCGTTGGAGTTTCAAGGTCTTATGCCATGATCCCCCTATTTTCTGATCAGAGCTCTGACCATCCTGGCGAATATCGCCGCTACGTGGGATCTGGTCGCGCTGACCTGAGGCTTGAAGCTGCCGTCGGCGTAGCCCTCAATGAGGCCTCCCTGCTGGCAGGTGTCCACATTTGCCCTTGCCCAGCCGCTTATATCCTCGGCGTCGATGAACTCCGCCGGGGCCTTGGTCTTGGGCAGATCCTGCCCGGACCAGTTCAGGTAGCGGTCTATTATCGCGCACATCTGCTCGCGGTTTACGGGATCGTTCGGTCCGAACTTGCCGTTGCCATAGCCGTCCACGATCTTGTCGGAGTCGAAGGCCCAGCCGACGGAAGGTCCGTACCACTTGGCGGGATCCACGTCGTCGAAGACCTGCTCGGTGTACTTGCTGAGGTCAGCTCCCGCCAGTCTTGCGAGGACCGTCACGAACATGCCGCGGGTCATCGAAGCGTTGGGGCTGAACTGCCTCTCGCCCGTGCCCTCGAAGAGCCCGTGGGCCGCGCAGAAGGCGATGTCCTCCTCCGCCCAGAACCCGTCCTCGACGTCGTCGAAGATCTTGCTTGCGTCGACTACCTTGTAGCTTCCGGGAACAGAGGCTATGTAGGCGAACTCCTCATCGGTAAGATCGCTCCACATCATGACCTTCTCGTTTCCGTCCTTGTCAGTGACTACCACCACGCTGCCGCTGAGGTCTTCGATCTTGCCGTCGTTCCTCACCAGCATCTCGTTGATGTCGTCTCCGGGATCCAGAGTGCCGGCCGGGATCCTCACGTAGAGTCCGTCGTCCTTCACGACCAGGTCGTACTTTTCATTGGCCTTGACCATGGTCTTCTGGAAGTCCGCGGGGATCTCGTCCTCGCCCTTGGGCATCGTGAGAGTCGCTGTACCCGCTTCGCTGTCGTAGACCAGGTTCCATTCGGAGCCCGCGTATCCTCCGCCGGAGTATACAGTCTCAGCCGGGATCGTTATGAGCTCTGTGAGAGCATTGTCCCAGAGGCTCGGATCATTTTCGTAAGCTTCGTCGACAAGAGCGTTGAGCCTCGCCTCCTCGGCTTCGTAGGCCGCCTGAGCGTCCTCCAGGGCCTTCTGAGCGTCGGCGACAGCCCGGGCGGAATCCTCCGCGACCTTGCCCTTCAGGTACTCCTTCAGAGCCTTGTCGAAGGCCTGTTCAGCCATCTTGGCGGCAAAGCTTCCTTCCGCGGAAGTCTGCCACTTTTCAAGGGCTTCGAGGACTGCAGCGTCGTTTCCTATCGCTTCTTTGTACTTCGCTTCATCGGCAGGATCGCCGGAGCTGTTCCAGGCCTCGAGCAGAGCTGCTGTATCCTCAGTCCTCTGCTTTACTTCGGCAGCCTGTCCCTTCTCTTCGTTGGCGGTCTCTGCCTTCTTAAGAGCATCTTCCGCCGCGGTCATCTCGTCATAGAGATCTCCGAGAGCGGACATCTCTTCTTCGGTGACTCCGGCCATGAGCCTTACGCCCAGCTGGTAATCGCCTGCGGCGAGACCGTCGATCACGGTCTTGTCGAGAGACTTAAGGGGCATCGAAGCGTTCTGCCAGCCCGTGAGCGTCGAGACGTCGGCGGGCTCGGTGGTGCCCTCTTCGACAGGGATCAGGACGTACTGGTATATGCCGAGTCCGTCCTTTCCGCCGGAAGCGGTCACGGTAACGGAGCCGTTGCCCTTCTTGTTCACGTCGCCCGAGATCTCGGTCTCAAAGCTTATGCTGTTGTCGGGAACGTTCACGTTCATCGTGGTAACGTTCTCGGGATCGTTGGCGTCGCGCACCGCGAGCACGCAGTCGCCGGGGATTATGCCGGTGACTTCATCGCCCTCAGCGAGCCAGGCCGTGTCTTCGGGAAGCTTTCCTTCGCCGTCCAGCACTTCTGCCGGTACGAAGGCGTATTCGTACCTGGCGTCATATTCGCCGTTTGCGGGATCGGAGAGGCCCCTGTCGTATACGCCGCCGCTGATGCCCTCGTGGCTGATGGTGAGCGTTCCGTTGTTCTTGTCCTGGTTCCAGGGCGCGTTCAGAGTGTAGAGGTCATCCGCAAGGACTATCTCGGTACCCGGGAACTTGAAGGTCTCGGAGGATCTTCCGACTTCGGTCTCTTCGTCATCGACGAGCCTGCTCACAGCTTCGATGGCGTAGGTGCCGCCGTAGCCGGTCTCAAGGCTCCCGCTTACGCTGAAGCTGCCGTCGGGAATGGTCTGATTCGCGCCGTTTACGGTGACGCTCTTCACTATGGAATCAGCGTCTTCAGTCCTGGTGACCTTCCAGTTTACGATGCCGGCCTCGTCGAACTCGGCCTCGATCTTCATACTGTCGTCGTTTATATCTATCTCAAGAGATCCGACGTTGTCCGTGTCGATGGCGTCGCGCACCAGCAGCACGTAGGTGCCGGTCGCGAGATCTTCGACCGTCACATCCTCTGTGAAGGCCGTCCACTCGGTCCCGTCCGGAGCGCTGCCGTCTTCGGTGAGCTCGTCCTTCGCCATGAAGGCGTATTCATAGGAGGCTATGTATTCTCTGAGATGCGGGCTCGAGATCGATGCATCGTACAGACCGCCACTTACTCCGGAGGGCTTGAGCACCGCGCTTCCGCCGAGGCCGCCCTGAGCGCTTGCGGGAGTCGTCTCCGCAGAGTCATCCGCGATGGCAATGGGAAGAGGATCGAGATAGATGGAAGCATTTCTCGATTGTCCGGCCTCATCGCTGACTGTTACGGTATAGTTTCCGCCGAGATTGGCTCTGAAGCTTCCGTTCAGACTGTCCTGATAATAAGGATTGTCGCCGGATATTATAATAACGATGCAATATTGTTGGCCTTCTCCCGGATCCCACGGATATACCGCGTGACCGTTTATTGCGACCCAGCCGAGCTTTGCGTTGCTGTTTTCACCTCTGTTCGCTACCCAGGTGAAGTACATGGGATCGTTCTCGGGATCGGGCCTGTTGACAACCAGCAGAGGATCGGTGGTCGCGAACCTGTCCATCTCGATGAACTTCGTCGCCCAGGTGCCGTTCTCCGCTGTCGCCGTGACCTGATAGAGGCCGTTCATATCCACAGGATAGAGCCCGCTCGTGACATTCTGATCGATGGTAATGACGCTCCATCCGTAGGATCCGCTTGCCACCAGGGACTTGTGCACCTTGACCGCCATCGCGGGCACCTCGTCATCCGGAGCCGAAGCCTCGGCGTCGAGAGCTCCCATCTGGCCGTTGGTTATGAAGTCCCTGACGGTGTAAGTATTTCCTTCACTGTCCACCGCTTCAGTGTCGGTGAGCTCGTTCCAGCTCTCTCCGTCATCGCTGCTCTTCATCCAGACCGTCTTGTCTATCGAAGGCGCCGACTTGACCGCATTCGAGACAGGATCGATGGCGAACCAGTCAATCATCACTTTCTGGTTGGTCGTATTGCCCGAGATATCGGAAGCGCTGACCTTGATCTCGCCGTTCCCGCTGATGGTCATCGGTATCTGCCAGAAGACGTCGGAAATCTTTTCGACATTCTCCGGCTCGACGCCGTCGATCTTGACGGTACTGAGGCCGCTGTCCTCGAGTATGAACAGAGTGATGGCTACGCTCTCGGCGCCGGCCTCCAAGGAGGCCATGTCGGGGAAGCTGCGGCTCCAGTAGAGCTGGGGTGCGTTGCTGTCTCCGGGAGGCAGAGGAACATGTCCGTTGTCGTAGTTCTCCACCACCCTGTCGAAGAGCGCTCCGTCCTCCAGGACGGTGATCTTCACATGATGCTGGAGGCTCCCGCCGCTGCTCACTCCGATATTAGTCGGAGCATTGCCAGGTTCTCCGGTATACTCATAAGGAGTACCTCCGTCTATGCTGACGGATATCTTTCCGCTGAAGTAGAGATCGAGAGATACCGCCACGGTATCGAACTCGAGCACGGAATCCTTTCCTGCTGCCGAAAGGTCGCCGTTGGAGGGGATCTCCTCTGCGTCGCTGTCGCCCCAGGTCGGCACGCTGTCCCAGAAGGACCAGCTCTGGCCCGCCTGCGGAAGGCTCTGATCGTAGACGTCGCCGCTGCTGTTGGTGAAGGTGAAGAGATCGTTTCCGCGGTAGATATTGATGCCTTCACCCGGAGGTATGACCGTGAAGGTCACAGCCCTGGTGGTGTTGGTATCGGCATCGTAGAGGTTAATCGTGCCGCCGCCCTCCCTGGAGGGGAAGACCACCAGCGTGTCATTGTCGGCGTCAACGTAGAGTATGCCGAGGCAGTTGGAGGCGCCCTCGATGTTGGGCGCTTCCGTCGCGGTCAGGACCGGCGAGGTGCTCAGAGTCGAGACCGACTTCACCGGTATCCTCATGGTGTTGCCCATGGTGATCATGATCTTTCCGGGCGCGGTGATGTAGGTGTAGTGTTCGTTATGCTGAGTGAATACGTTATTGTTTCCGTTGTACTCGCCGTGTCTTACTTTGACGGCTCCTTCGCTCATCGAGGTCAGGATGTCGGCGTTGCTGAAGATCTCCATCTTAAGATCGAAGCTGCCGTTGACGCCGGTGTAGCATGAGGACGGAACGACCAGTTTGCCGGTGACCGTGCGGCCCATGCCGGGATCGATGTCATCTTCGCCCTGATCGTCGGCAAGCACCAGCTTACCGGTCAGGTCGTCCGCCAGCAGTCCCAGGTCTCCCAGGCTGCTCTGTCCGCTTACCGTGAACTCGGAATTCGCCAGATCAAAGGCCGCGTATGCGGGATCGCCGGCTTCGTCGGTACCATCTATGTACTGGAACTGCACGTAGACATCGTCAGCTTCCTCGTTTCCGCGGTTGGAGGCGATGAAGCTCAGATCGAAGAGGGTATTGCCGTTTTCGTCCACTCCCGTGCGGATCATCTCGACCCTTTCGAGAGCGAGCTCGGGCTTTTCCTCCACGACCAGAGTGCCGGTGCCGTCCATGTTCAAGGTGCTTGCCTTGAACTGGGTGCCGCCGCTGCCGGTCACGTAGTCTTCATCTTCCTCAACGGTGATGTAGAACGCGCTGCCCGCGGGTACGTCGAAGGGCATCTCTATCTCTCCGTAAAGCTCGACGGTCTCGCCGGGCCTTACGTTCTTCGTGATCTCCCAGGCCGCCAGCTCGACGGGGTCGCCTTTGAGGCCTTTGGTGACCTTGAGCTTCACCAGCGCGGGATCAGACTCGCTCGCTCTGATGCTGACGTCGCCGGTGTTCATGAATGAGAGCTGCGGGTATTCCCTGCTTCCGGCGGTGAAACTGTAGTTGAGGAACGAGAGACTGTCGTTGCCTATAGCCTGGCCGCCTATGCCGTAGCTCAGAGCGTAGACGCCCTGATAGTGGTCCCCGGCAGCCGCGTCGGAATTATCGGGACCTATAAAGGTCTTGTCCTCTCCGCCCCAGCTTACCGTCTCTTCCTTAAGAGGCATCATGTTGCCCTGGGTCAGGACGAGCAGAGTATCCTTGGTCTGGGGGTTGCCATCGTTATCGGTATAAGTCACGCCTCCCATGGCAGCCTGCAGGTTGCTGAAGGTGAACTGGTGCATGGTGCCGTACTTGTTGGTGTAGCCGGAGAGCTTTCCGAGGAAGGCGTTCTCCGTATCGGCCTTGCTCCAGCCGCGGGCGACGCTGTCCTCGTGGATCTGCATGCCGCGCATGGCGAGCATGACGCCTGCGCCCCACTCTCCCGCGTGCGGATCGAAGCGGGTGATGTAGACCGCGTTGCTGAGAGACCCACTTACAGGCCCTGTGTAGACTGCGGCCACATTGCCGGCGCTGTCGGTGCCGATCGTGACGCTGCTGCGTCCGGTGACTGCGCTCTCCTTGGTATTTGCTTCTTCCTCGGCGCTGACCTTGAAGAACGGATAGATGTAGCTGTCTCCGCTGCCGCCGATCAGATTCTCCAGGCTCTCTTCGTTGATGATGTAGCTGGCGCCGTTCATCTCAAAGAGCAGGAAGTCTTCCGCCGGAACGTCGTCCTCGTCCAGAGTGATCAGTTCTCCGTTCTCGAGCTTGTTGCCGATCTTGCCGTTCAGGAACTTGAGATCCGCGAAGTATGGCTCTTCGAAGGCCTTGCTGCGGTCATCAGCTTCGGTCGAGAAAGCGCTGTATACGCCGTCGAGATCGTTGTTCCTGTCGTAGTTGATGAGGGTGCGCAGAAGCAGAGCGTCCTGCCACTCCCAGCCGTTTGAAGTCTTTTTGAGCTCGCGCAGGTAGAGCCTGTACACGTGCACATAATCGTCTTTTGTTCCGACCTTGGTGAAGAACTCCTGGCCGGTGGTGTAGGAGACCCAGTAGCTCGAGGCGCTCTTTTTGAGCGCGGTGACGTTCTGCAGGACCTCGCCGGAGACGAACTGTCCCTCATTGTCGGTCTTGCAGAGCGAAGTGTAAACATCCTCGCCGTCCACATAGGCGTGGAGCTCGCTGTACTTGCCCAGGAGCTCCCAGGAAGCCAGAGAGGTCTGGACGTTGAAGTCAGCAAGGGAATCGGATACCACCGCGCTGCCGACACTCTGATCGCTGTAGCCGGTGTTGAGGGTATTGTAGTGCTCCTCGTAAGCGGAAGCCTTTTCGCCGATCTCAGGCTCGGTGTAATGCACGCCCTGGCCGAAGAAGACCGCGTCTTTGGCGAGCCTCGGTATGTAGAGACTGTAGCCGGTGTACTGCAGAGCGGCTTCGGTGGTCAGCGGTGCTGTGCTGCCGGGCTTTCCGGCCCCTGCGGGCACGGTGACGGGCTCGGAGATGCTCGGGGCAGCCTGCCCGTTGAACTTAAGAGCCGCAGTCTTTACCTGGCTGTGGTACTTGGAAGCGTTGTAGGCCAGCTTTCTCACGTCGTTCACCGGGCCGGTCGCTTCGAAATAGGCGGCCCAGGCTTCGTAGACGGGATCATCGGGATGATCCGCGAGCATCCTCCTGTAGTTATACTTGTTCATGTCCTCGGGACACTCGCTGGAAGGCTTTCTCACATTTCCGGCGATACCGGTCCTGTGCTCGCCGTCGTAGCTTACCCAGACGAGCTCTATGTCTCCGCCGTTTTCCACGACGTCGAACTCCAGATCGCCGGTGCCGTCGTCATCGATCACGGCATAGTACGGATATTCCGTATCGTCCTCGTCGACGGGGTTTACAAGACCGTATTTTTCGCTGCCGTTAGGTCCGGCGGTCACCTTGATCTTCGAGATCACGAGCATCTTGTTGTCGAGTTCGCTGGTGACGTCCGCTTCGTCGCGGCTTATGGTGTAGATCATGTAGTTATCGGTACCGTCGCTGACGACCCTGTAGTCGTAGCCGGTCTCGACGCCGTCCATAAGGGTGAAGGCGTCGCCGGAGGAACCGTAGCCGGAGATCTCAAAGGGAGCGTCAAAGGTCTCGTAGGCGAGAGTCTCCAGCTCTCCCCTCGCGCCGCCTCCGTTGAACCTCTGGGTCTTTGAGGTGTTGGCCAGCAGCCTTATCGTTATGTCGCCTCCCGGGCTGTCCTCATCGAGGTCTCCACTGAAGTGATCGCCCAGAGCGGCCCATTTCTTGGTCCACTCGTCCTCATCATGATCGTAGGCGATGGTGATGTGGGCGAGATCCATCTCGAATGTCAGGATGAGAGCGACCGCCCTGACCGCGAGTCCGATATCGAACTCCACGGATTCCACATGACCTAAGCTGTAACCTGTGGTATAGGTCCCGTCGCCCTTGTACTTCTTCTCGTAGTCGCCGAGATGGAATTCAGCGCCGAAGCCTATCTTGGCAAAGAGCTCTACCTTGAGCACCGTGATGCCGCAGCCGAAGCCCACCTCAAAGCTGAGCTCCGGAGAGATGGTCACACCGTCCCAGTAGACCTCGAAGTTGGTGTCGTCCACCAGGCGTATGCTCTCGATCGTAGCGACGTCAGTCTCTTTCCCCTGGCCGTCTTCTCCGCCTTTGGAGGTGAGAGTTACGGTGCAGAGATCGATCTTGCCGCCGTTCTTCGACTTGTTATTGATCACTATGAGCACCGGCTCGCTTCCGTCGGATTCGATGATGCCCTTGCGTTTTGAGTCTCCGTAATCCAGGTAGAGTTTGCCGTCGAAGGTGATGCTGAAGGCCTTTATATCGGTATCGAATTCTAACGCTTTGTCCTTCTTAAGATCATCTCCGAAACTGTACTCTTTATCCGTATCGACATATTTCGGTTCGACAACTACGTCCAGATAGTGAGGAGTGCGGTCGAAGCCCATGCCGGACTTGATCTCGACCTCGGCGGTAAAGTGTATGAAGAAATAGAAGACAGGAACGGTAAGACGAACCTGGACCGTCGCCTCTATGCCCGCCTGGGCCGCTACCGTCAGCGACGTCAAGGCGAAGGTGTTTATCACCGGATCGTAGGTGAGCAGAGCGGCGAAGGCAAGGGCGAAATTGACCTTGAAGCTCTTGGCAGTCATCTGCTTGTCGGTGCCGGTCGCGTTGGCGTTCTTCCAAGAATCATCCACATCGCCCGCTTCGCCGTCTCCGAAGAGCCAGTTCTTAAGGTTGCTGAGGTCTTCTTTGTTGGATTTGTTGGCCTTGCTGGGACCGAACCACTTGCTTCCGCTGCCCTGATCGCCCTGCTGGCTCTGCTGGCCTTGCTGGCCGACACCGCCCTGACCGGCGTCTCCGTTGGAGTCGTAGCCGCCCATGGGGATACCGATGGAGATGCCCAGCTCGTAGCCGTCGAGGGTGACCGAAACGTAGTCAGTGGCGCCCAGATCGATGGTCGGGAGCTGAGTTCCGATGTCCATGTTGAAGACGGCTTCTTCGTCGTCGTCATCCCCATGGCTGCTCATCGTCCCGGCGCCGGTGGTGCTCTGAGACCCTGTATCGGCGGAGATGTCGGGTGCGTCGGCTCCGGACATGACCTTGAGATATTCGCCGTTCTCCATGAGGCCGCCGTCATAGCGGGTGACGCTCTCGGGATCCAGATCCTCCGCGGCGAGGGAAGACGCGGCCTTCCGCTGCTCCTGCACGCCGAGGGCGTAGGTATCGTTGTAGGAATAAGATCCGAGATAGCCGTTGATCTGGGCAATGCCCGCGGCTTCTCCCGAGGTCTTGGCGGTGCCGGTGTAGCTCCAGCCCCGCTCGCTGCTGTCAGTCTCCGTCTCGGCGAGAGGTATGTTGCTTCCCGCCAGATGGTGGAAGATCTTGATGGGAGACGGATACTCGTAATCCGCGATCAGATTGCCCTGATAGTCGGGGGTCCAGGTGATGGTGTCCCCGCTGATCCTCATCTGGTCCATGTCGCCGCCCAGAGGGATGTCCACGAACTGGATCTCGGACGCTGCCGATCCGTACATCACGTGCCCGTCGGAGCTGATGCCGTAATCACTGTCGGATAGCGTAAGCGTCGATACGTCCTCGACGTCGTAGGTCCTGCCGTCGGAGCTGAGTATGTAGCGGTAGCTCTTCTGCTCCCTGCTCATCTCGCTGAGGACGGAAGAGGAAGTGACGTCGGTCACGAAGGCCGGCAGCACCTGAGCATGCATATCCTCTCCGCCCGCGGGGATCATCAGGTTCCTCGGAGTGATGGTGTAATAGACCTTCATGATGTGCTGAGCGTAGCCCGCGAGCTCGCCCTGCTCGTTGAAGTAGGCCTGGGGCGCGACTATGGATTCGTCGTAGTCTTCTCCTTCGCTCATGAACATTATGAACTCGTCATAGACGTCAACGCCGTCCACATTTACCGGCGTCAGGGTGAAGAGACTGGTCGCTTTGTTGAAATAGCCGTCTATCCTGCCATTGCGGTTGGCGTCCAGATAGAGCAGGGTCTCCCCTATTATCGCCGTCATGACGTTGTTCATGGCAGCGTAATCTTTCTGATAGTACCTTACCGTTATGTTGGCGACCGAAAGATCCTTCTGGGACAGCCAGATGGTCTCGTCACCGTGATATGTTCTGCCGTTGTACAGCAGCAGGTCGTCGTGAGGCAGGCCGAAGGACAGATACTGGACGTTGGAGAGCTTGCCGCTGACCAGCTCAGTGCTGTTCGTCGACTTCTGACGAAGGGTAAGTGTCTTGCTGCTGAGAGAATTCTGGTAGAAATCAGACTCATTAATATTTATGTTGGTATAGCCGTAAGTCATGGTGTGGGAGCTGCTTCCGCTGCCCATGAACATATCTATGGCTTCCCCTATCCTGGAGGTGTCGATGGCGTCGGTGGTCTTACCGTTTTCGTCCACGAGCCTGGGAACGGAGGGCGCGACCTCGACAGTCACGGTCTGCTTTCTCTCCACGACGAGGCATATCGTGTAGTCGGCTTTCAGATCAGCATCTGTCATGCCGTCCCATGCCAGCTGGATGTTGTAACCGGTAACGTCATTGCCGTTGAGCTGGACGTCTCCTCTTTTTACGACCTTCTTGGTCGTCTTGTTGATCATGTAGAGACCGGCGATCACGCTGCCCCCGTCGTTATATTCATATACGGGAGAATACACCGAGCTGTTGGGGATAGTGACATTCAGGGAGGAACCGACAAAAGGCAAATGCTTACCGTCCGATTTTAAACTGCCGGCGGCGCTGTTGAAGCTGATCTTAGGCTTGATGCTGTCGTAAGCCCCCGCGGCCTCGTTCAGGACCGCGGCTCCGCTGACGGCGCTGTCAGAGTCATTGGCGGTAAAGATCTTCAGATCGAAGTTGCCGGTAAAGTTCCGCCTGGAGGCCTGCCAGTCGTTATGGTCTCCGTAGCCAAGGAATACTCCGCTTAAACTGAGACCCGAGCTGCCTCCGTTTTTCAGAACATTTTTGCCGATAAACTTCTTCCAGTTCTCGCCCGCGCTGTCTAACTTGATGTCCCAGTCTATTGTATAAAATTCGCTGTAATTTCTGAAATAATAAGTAGTACCTTCGAGTTCCAGATACGTATTGTTCTGATATTTATGGATATTAGCGTCATTAGCACCCAAAACCGCGAAATACGGATCCGTATAGGCCGAATCCCATGGTAAAAATGCCCAATCCACTGCAGCTGCGATCCCCAACGTGCCGCTGATTCTGCTGAACATTTCATTGAGGTAGGGATTCGAATAGAATGTATTTAACTCGTCAGCCTTGCCTTTCCACCAATACTCGGGCATTTCGTCGAACAAGTAATCCGTACTTTTCCAGGTCCCCTGCGGGAAATCGATATGCCCCGAGTAATCGTAGGTAAGAAGTGAGAGCTCGTCGTCCGAGGCCCCTATCGCCGCCTGCTGGGCTTCTTTTTTGACCTGGGTGCCGCCTATGGGCTTTCCGGGACCGGGCGCAGCCACAGTATCGCTCATCTCCAGATCTTCGCTTACGTCCACTGTGTTGGAATCGTAGAGGACTGTGGCGAGATTCGCTTCGGAGGCCTTGCCGTTTCCGGAGTTGTACAGGTCTATCTCCGCGGAATCGTCCGCAAGGGTGCAGCTTCCGCCGGCGCCCTTAAGATCGGAGAGCTCTACGAAGAAGTAGAGTCCATCGTCCGCGGCGACGCCGTCGTCGATGAGCTCGATCCTGATCTTCATCTCGTCCACGCCCGCGTAGAAAGCCAGATCGCCGGACGCCGCGACGAAATCTCTGCCCGCCTTGGCGCTGCCGTTCACAGTCTCGTAATGGACGGTGACAGCCTCCTGAGTGCCGCCCGTGCGTACGACGGTAAGCTCGGCGCTGCCGTACGCCTTGTCGGCTTCGATCTCGGTGACCTCAAATCCGATCTCGGAATCCTCCGCTTCATCATCGTCCAAAGCCTCGATTATCATGGTGCTGGCGGCGTCGAGGATATCTCCGCCCTCGCAGTCCCTGATGATCAGGGTCGCGAACTCTTCGGGCTCCGCGATGTCGTCCTGGTCGATCTGAAGATGGATCTCCTTGACCCACTCGCCGTCGGCAAAGGTCATCGGGAACCTGTAGCCGCTGAAGACGTCATCGTCGTCCATGGCAAGCTCCAGATATTCGGGGGCACCGTAGATGACCAGATCTTCGGGAGCCTCGGGAAGCTCTTCGTCATCGGGCCTTACGTATTCCACGCCCTTGAGGGAATCGGAACAGTAGGAGACTCCGTCCGCCGTATATACGCAGCGCACGTCGAAATCATCTATATCATCTTCCGCGATGAGCAGGAAGTCCTCGGTGCCGAGGTTTATGTCCTCCCATTCGTCGTCAAGAAGCAGCTGCCACTGCCAGCTCTCGGCCTCGACGGGGATCGTGACCCTGATGTCTCCGTCCTCGTTGGGCTCGCTCATCTCGGGGACCACGTCTTCATCCGGTTCCTGAGGAGCGGGATCCTTGCCCACGGGCTGGTACGGGGCAGCGGGAAGGATATCTTCGACATATATCGTGATATCGTCGCTGCTTAAGGCGCTGCCGTAGTTGGGGGTCATATCGTCCTTGGCGTATATGACGGGGGCGTATTCGAGCAGTATCGTCGCCCTCCCCTCGGTGCCGCCGAGACGGTAGACCTTTATCACCCCTTCGTCGCCGCCCTCTTCCAGCTTTATGCCGGAGTTGTCGAGAGCGAAAGCGCCGTAGGGATAGGTCTCCTCCCAGTCGCTGCCGGGAGTGATGGTCCCGCCGTCCGCTGTGGGGATCACCAGTTCGCTGCTGTCCTCAGGTTTCGGAACCATAAGGGCATAGGCAGGAGCCGGTACCGCGCATATGACCATCGCCATGCTCAAGAGCATGCTGACGATCTTCGTCATGTGCTTCCTTAACATTGTGCTGCCTCCTTGACTGTAAATCATTTATGTTAACTAACTTTATTTATCCATGATTTTGAGGGATCGGGATCTTCGCGCTTCGATGCGGAAATGATCTCTCCGGATCCCGTACAATTCTCTATCTGTCGTCTTTATGTCTGTCCCTATGGCGAACGCAAAGAAGAGTGACCGCGACCGCGGCGACGAAGGCCAGCACCGCGACGAGCACGTAGCCTCCTGCCCCTTTATACAGGGGCGTCGAACCGTAATAATTGTCTCCGCTGCTCGTGGCGCTTCCGCCGGAAAACACGAAGATACATATGATGAGGAGCATTCCCGAGATGCCCGAGACCGCCGAGAGCCTTAGCTCTTCTCTTCTTCGGCGCTCTTTTCTGAGTATTTCTGCCCTTTTTAAGACCGCATCCGTGCGCTGGACTGTAGTCATCGTCGTCTTCCTCCTTCGGAACGGACGTATAGTAAAACCATTCTGAATATTAAAAGCACGTTTTTTCAAAAAGACTCCTCGAAAAATGTAAAAAAACCGATCTGACGGAAGACAGATCGGGGATCGATGAACGATAGATTTAAAGCTTCAGCGCATGGAACTATGTTTTATCCTCTTCAGAAGGAGATCCCAGCAGAGGCCTTATAAGGATAAAGAGCACTGAGAAGACCACTATCGGCAGAGCGTAGCCGACGATCTCTATAACGCCGCCAGCGCTGATGAGCATGTTGTACATCCCGTGGAAGGTGATCGCGGCGGAAAGAAGGCCCGCGGTCCCGGCAAAATAAAGCCAGGGTCTGTCCCAGATGAAGAAGATCCCTATGCCGACTATGTAGCCGGTCACCATGTGCATGGTCCCGGCGGAGAAGCCGCGGATGAGCAGGCTCAGCAGCTCGTTGCTCCCGTTGCCCGTGAGCCAGCAGACGTTCTCGAAGGTCGCGAAGCCCAGAGCGATGAGCACCAGGGCGCTGCGGCTCTCCCTTTCTTTGGGCTGAAAGACGAGCCAGTAGAAAAGGAAGGGCAGGATCTTCATGCACTCCTCCACCACCGGCGAGATCTCTACGGCGGTCATCCTTACGTCTGCCTGATACAGATCGGCGAAGAAACTGTTGATATACGACGAGAGGAAGCAGACGATCGTCCCTGCCATAAGAAAGAACAGGCTTCTTTTCTGCGGTCTCTGAAGACAGATGATCCCGATCACCATGGGCGCCAGCAGGCAGAGGAAGACATTTTCGATGTGTATCATACCTGCGCCTCTCTTTCCTCTTCCCTTCCCCTGAGCCGGGAATAAGCATAGAGCAGATAACAATTGGCGGCTGTAACGGCGACGTCCGTCCAGAAGTACGGGTCTGCCCAGCTCTCGCGGGACCCGAAGCCGGATAATACCCAGAGGCTGAAATACAGCATGATGACGGCGATCACGGCGCAGAAAAAGCGGGCGCGGGTCCCGTCAGACCCGCGCCGGTGCTGATACGCCAGGCCCCTGGCCGCGTACCATCCTGCCGCCCCCAGAGGAAAGTCATAGAGTATGTTGAACAGTATGGTCCCGCCCAGGGAATAATAGATCGTAACGCCCAGGGCCGCGGCGGCAATGACAAAGCTCCACGGGGTGCGGAAGCTCCCCTCCTCTTCTGTAAGGGTGTTCGTCACTACGATGAGCAGGAATATGAAGCAGGCGGTCCAGGAGATGTCAGCGACGTAGAAGATCCGCGGCGTATCATGATAGATGGCCAGATAACTGGTCCAGTAGGTCAGCCCGAGCAGATTGCAGACAAAGTAGCCGGACAGCATGAACCAGCCCCTGTAATAGCGCCTGCTCCAAGAGCGCAGGGAGACGACCGTGCATATCATATATGCCAGCCACTGAAACAGATTGTCAGCAAGTTCGGGGCTCACGCGGGATATCCTCCGGGGGATCGGTTCTGAGAGTCTGCATACTTGTCTATAGGATACCATTGTCAGGCTGAAAAGTCTAAATCACAGTTCAGATTTCTGCGGATCCTGAAACTTTTTCTTGACAGATCTGCGGATCGGAGCATCCGGCGGACCGGGGAAGAACAAAAGAAGTCCCCGGATCTTACAGTACCGGGGACTTTGTCATTTAACGGTATCTATCTGGAGCTTTCCCCTGCCCTTTTCAGGACTGGGCGGACCCTTTCGTCATTACAGAGCATCCGTGATACCCTCTTCCGCGAGAAGCTCCCGCAGGGACCGGCGTCCCCTGCCCAGAAGGTGTTCCACCGCGATGCGGCTCCTTCCCATCACCGAAGCGATCTGGGCAAGGTCCATCTCTTCGAAATAGTGCAGATACAGGGCCTCGCGGTAATCGGGCTGCAGCTTTTCCATGCAAAGGCCCAGTCCCTCCGAGCGCTCCTTATCGAAGACGGTCTTCAGATGATCGGTCAGTGCCTCCGGTTCGGACATGAGGTCGTCGAGAGCGAAATGGCTGTGCCTGTGGTATTCCCTGTTGAAGCGTATCGCGACGGATCTCGCGGTCTTGAAAAGATAGGCGCGGAAGGTCCCTTCTTCCTTAAAATGCGGCCTGGCGCTGACGACCCGGGCGAAGGCTTCTATCATCTGCTCTTCGGCCTCCTGAGAGTCCTCGATGCGGGCAGCTATGTAGGCCGTGACGCGGTCCCCGTAGCGTTCCATGAGCACTTCAAAGGAGGCTTCGTCGCCGCTAAGAAACGCGCTGAAGAGCTTTTCATCTGTTATCATGTTTTCCATCGGCTACCTCCCTTTCCTATAATAGAATTATATATGAGATTAAAGAAAATATAAAGCGAATATACAATAACCATCCACCCTGAAGTGAACCCTTTTCGTTAGACAAAAACTCTAATGAAAGGGGTTTTACCATGTCAGGGAAAAAGAAGTATTCAGAAGATTTCAAGCTCAAAGTCGTATTGGATTACATGGACGGACATAGTGGTG
>Ga0208297_1000268_pt1 | contig 127861 bp, 94 predicted proteins | sample LMS_cellobiose_e_FD_187367 | JGI IMG/M metagenome (GOLD analysis project Ga0208297, IMG submission 187367) | Rumen-fistulated moose microbial communities from Alaska, USA - LMS_cellobiose_enrichment (SPAdes) (version 2) | ecosystem: Host-associated > Mammals > Digestive system > Stomach > Rumen...
TTACCAGCCTCGTTAGCGAACCCGTAGGTGTCGCCTACAGTAGAGCCGCCGCTGGTTCTGTTCTGCGAGCCTGTCTCCTTGAAGAACCCGTCGCTGCCCGACGAGCCGGAGCCGCTCCCGAACATGCTCTGCGCACTCGCCGCGCACGGCAGCAGCATCCCAGCCGCCACCAGCACTCCCAGTGCGATTGTCTTTAGTTTTCTCTTTGTCCTTTTCATCTTTTTTTTTATTTTTAGTTGTCGTTATGTTTGTTTACGTTGCTTATTCACGTTACATCCGCCAGGTTTCACCCGGCGTTAATAAAATGTCGCCTCTCCGAGGCTATTCTGTCTTCTAAAAAAGACGGCCTGCCGCTCCCCTGCCAACGGCAAGCCATCGGGTGAAATGTTAAAAAATACGTATAAAACGCAGGGGATTGATGTACCATGTTTTCTACCGCTCGGCACAAACCGCTTAAGGACACCGGTAACACCGACGTCCTCTCTGTTTCATCTAATAAAATTCTCTGATTAAAATGTTTGTAAGAAGAATGTAAATCGTTGGCAATCAGCGATTTACCCCCCCCGCAACATGTAACGGCAACAATGTCATTGTCGTTTCCGATAATAAACACGACGCACTACTACATGCTATTACACTATATGTAACACTATTTTTAGACATTTCGGGCGCAAAATTACGACATTTTTCAATACGATGAACAAAAACTTTTGATTTTTTTTTCAAATAGGATTTCTAAGGTCTAAGGTCTAAGGTCAAAAAGAAGTTTGAAATATTTTGGGGAAAATGATTAAAAAAAGAGCGCCAAGCAAATCCGCCTCGCGCTCTTTTATCTTTTGTTATTATCTTTTATCTTTAATTTTCTTCAACTCTCACCGGCTCTGGCATCGCTTTGTGTATCTCGAGTTCGTCGATGAGGTTGGTGGCACCATAAACTTTGTCGATGATGAACAGCACATAACGAATATCGACGTTGATGGTGCGCTGCAATTTAGGCTCAAAGTTGACGTCGCCGCTCATGGCTTCCCAGTTGCCGTCGAAGGCGAGACCGAGGAGTTCGCCCTTGCCGTTCATGATAGGGCTGCCGGAATTGCCTCCCGTGATGTCGTTGGTCGAGAGGAAACACACTATCAACTCTCCGTTCTCATCGGCATACTGTCCGAAGTCACGCATCTCGATGAGGTCGAGGAGACGCTGCGGAGCATCGAACTCGAAGTCACCCGGGATGTATTTCTCGAGAATACCGTTGGCAGTGCACACGTAGTCGTAAGAGATGGCGTCGGCTGGCTGATAGTCTTGCACCGAGCCGTAACTCATTCTCATTGTTGAGTTTGCATCAGGATAAAGGACTTTGTCAGGCTGTGCCTCGGCATAGAACTCACGCAAGCCTTTCACGAATTTATGGTCGGCCTCGGCGATGGCGAGGTTGGCCGTTCTATAGACAGAAGCAATGGAGTAAATCTGCTCCATCAGGGCACCAATCGTCACGAAAGCGAGGTCTTTTTCCATTTTCTTAGCCTTGGGCTTCTCTATGAAAGCCTTAATTGACTCTGGAGTGCTGAAGATTGACTTCTCAAAGATGTCGTTTGCAAGGGCTGCCCAGTCGCCTTTGTATTTTTTCATGATTTTCTGAAGATCTTCAGGAAGTTCTTCTATCGCGAACTTGCTGCCGTAGATTTTCATCACCTCAACGAGCATGTCTTTCTCGACGCGTGGGTCAAGGTCTTCAAACATGGCATCTACATCCAATTCTTTAAGAGATTCTATGGCCAAGGCTTTTTCTTCCTTTGAAGCATCTTTGTTGGTTGCTGTCTGATAATATTCCATAAATTCGTATGCCCTTGCCATTGGATTGAGCTGACCCATGAAGTTAGAATAGAACAGCGTTCCAGCCACTTCGCTGAGCTGTGCGTACATCGTTTCAAGGGTTTCGAGTACTTCACCGTATTCTGCCGTGTGGTTTTCGTTTGCATAGACCCATGCTTGGAACTGTTGCTCGAGTTCCGCCTTGCGTTCCGCCACTTTGTTTTTGCGGAGCATAGTAATCTGACCCTCGAAGTTTTTCCATGTGTTGGCGAGGCCTGCTTTGTCGTCAGCATAACTGATATTGACAGCTTTGTCAACCTTCATGTATTTATCCATGACGTCGGTCTCGGCTTTGAACACCTCATAAACGATGGGATAGAATACGTCAACGTTATAGTTGATGCCGTATGAGGTCATATAACGCTCTGTTGAGCCCGGGAAACCCCAAATCATGGTGAAGTCGTCCTGCTGCACGCCATCGAGGCTTACAGGGAGGTGATGTCTTGGGGTGAGAGGCTTGTTTTCTTCAGAAAACGCTGCCGGCTCGCCGTTCTCGTCGGCATACACGCGGAAGATGCTGAAGTCGCCGGTGTGACGAGGCCACATCCAGTTGTCGGTGTCGCCGCCGAACTTGCCAATCGACTGTGCAGCCGTTCCCACGAGACGCACGTCGGTGTAGGTCTTATACACGAACATGTAATACTCGTTGCCTTCAAAGAATCCCTTCACTACAGGGTTGAGTTTGCCGTCTTCCGAGGCTACCTCTTCCAGTTCCTTGGCTTTCTCGTTGATGGCTTTGTTACGTGCCGTCCAGTCCATGTCGTCGGTGACGACGCTGAGGATTTCTTCTGTCACGTCTTCCATACGCACGAGGAATGAGGCCGATACACCTTCAGCAGGAAGTTCCTCGCTGTAGTCTTTTGCCCAGAAGCCTTCGTTGAGATAGTCGTGTTCCACTGTAGAAAGTGCTGCTATCGAACTGTAGCCACAGTGATGGTTGGTGAAAAGGAGGCTGTTTTCCGACACGATTTCGCCTGTGCAGAAGAAACCGCGTGGTTTTGAACCGTTAGAAAGACCCACGATGGCATCTTTCAAACTGCTGTTGTTGATGCTGTAAAGCTCCTCCGGTGTCAGCTGGAGACCCATTTTCTGCATGTCAACATAATTGAGACGTTCCACAAACATCGGAAGCCACATGCCTTCGTCGGCACGTACGATGCCCGTCATAGCAAAGATGAGGGCGAAAAATAATGATACTTTTTTCATTTTATTTGATGTTATTTAAAATTATATTTTTTCTTGCGGCTGCCATGATATGACAACCCTTCTTACTTCTTACTCAAGACTTCCATCCCCATCTCATACCAGATATCTTTCGGGATTCCCATCTCGTTGATTTTGTCGAGGTCGGCTTTTAACTCGTCCTTGATGACGCCGTCAGTGGCTATCCAGTCTTTCACAAACTCATAGTCGCCGTTGCCTTGTGCCACAAGGATGGCACCGCCGAGTTTCTCAACTGCGAGTTTCATCTTCGGGAAGTCAATGGCATATCGACCGTTGTCATTGCGGGTGAATGCTCCTTCTTTGGCTAAATAGTTGAATTCCAACATGTTAGCCTTGCCATGCGCTGACGCTGCCCCGAAACGCACCGAGCGGAAGATGCCAGCCATGAAGGTGGTGTAGTTTTCTTCAAGCGTGGTGTTGTTGTATTCTCCCATCTCGTGGAGTTTGGTGACGAGGAACAGACCGAGGATGTCGGCTTTCGCCTCTTCCAATGCCGAGTACTGCTCCTTGAGTGCGTGACGTACCGTGCCACTGCCGTCGAGGGTGTTCTTGATGCCGAGACCGTGTGCCACCTCGTGGAACATCACGTTGGCGAAGAAAGCGTTGAACTTAACGTCTTTACGCGAACTTTCCTCCACCAAGACGTCGGAAATAGGTATCACTATCTTGTCGAACTTAGCTTTCATGGCGTTCTTGAGCTGGAACTTGCGTGTGCCTTTCTGTAACTGCACGCGCTCGTCGTTAGGTAAGTTGATTGCAATGGTCTTCGATGCCATGTTGCAATCGCCACCGTAAAACACTACGTCGTAAGCGGCGAGGTCGGCATCGCTGCCCGGTCTCTCTTGTTTATATTTCGCCTCTACAGGCAGTTTCGTCTGAAGCTCAGGCAGCAAAGCCACGTAGCGCGACAGTTTCTTTGTCCATTCTTGGTCTTTGATGAGGATGAAAGCTTCGTGTGCGGCTTTGTAACCGAACAGTCCGTCGGTGTAGTTCTCGATAGGCCCTACAACAAAGTCGATATTGTTGTTGCGGACGTCCATCCACGCCATGTCGGAGTAGTAATAGTCGTCGGTGAGCAGTGCTTTGGCTCTGAGTTCCAGATACTGGGCAAACTCTTTGTCTTCAGCGAGCTCCGCTGCTTTCACGAGGAGGCCGGCGGCTTTATGTATCTGCTCTGCGTATGCCTCGTGATACCACATCGTCTGAAGATTGCCGTTTTCATCGCGATAAACGAGTGTATATTGACTTGTCTTGTCAGGATTTTCCCATGCCTCGAACTCTTCTTTTGTCATGTCGGTAGGGTAAAAGCCTGCTCCGGCGGGTTTTTTCTCACATCCCGGGATGAAGATGCGGCGGTTGTCGAGCTGGTCCCACGGACCATAGTTGATTTCCGCATATTTGCGTGCGTCTGTGTCTTTGATTTTACTTAAAAACTCATTTTTGTCGCCACCGAGATTCTGTGTCCAGAAAATGTCGTCCATAATCTGACCTGCCTCGAAGAGGAGATGGAGCATTTTCACCTCATTATCAGAGAGATGGCTGATGTCGGATGTCAAAGTCACCTTGGCGTATTGGTTGGCAAGGGCTTTGTAGTTTTCTTTTTTCTCGCCACAGCTGACGAGCATTGTAGTGAGGGCTATTACCATTGCTATGTTTCTGATTTTCATAATGTTAAATTTATTTTATTATTAGAGATATAATCCATTGTATGTCAGTATATGCCTGTGAGAACCACTTGACGTTGGCTTGAATGATGTTGACAGGCTCAGCTGTTCCGCCTCCGAGCGAGAAAAGGATTATCGCGAGGTTAAACAGCACGAAGGTGTATATAAAAAGGTATGAACGGAACACTCCGCAGGCTTGTATGTCGCTCTGGTCGGGACGTGTGTCTTTTTTCCAGCAGCTGAAGTGGAACATAAGCGTGAACCCGATGATGAAATCGATGATGGGAAGGCATTCGTTCTTTATCATCAGGCGGAAAAGCACCATCGCGAAGGTGATGTAAGGCAGCATGTAAGGCGCCAAAGTCGAGAAAATGTTATGACTACGGGCATTCGACTGCACAAAGCCGAGGGTGTTGTCGTTTTGTGATAGCGAGTCGGACGATTTCGCGTTGAACTGGTAGATTTTCTTGCGCAGGAAAAGACCTCCCACGAGCATGTGAGCACCTTCGTGCGTCATGGTCTGCATGATGTCGAGGTTTTTCCGGAAGAAGAGAGCCGCAATGATGATGAAGCCCACCATGCCGATTCCGAGCCACATATACCCTTGATATGTGTTGGTTTTGAATGAGTTAACTACATATTGCCCGCATCTGAAAAACTCAAAGGCAGCTATTATGAGCGTCAGGATGAAGACGAAAGAAGTTATGAAACGCCAAAATTTCTGCATGATATGTTGTTTTTATTTCAAAATGGAAAATTTTTTTATTACTGTCGATATTATCCTAATTTAATTATGCTACAAAAATACAAAATTTTTTGGATATACAAGGAAAAAATGTAATTTTGCGTCGTGGCAGGTATTTATATCCATATCCCGTTTTGCAAGTCGAAATGCGCGTACTGCAACTTCTTCTCTGTCGTTTCGGAGAGGCAACGTGTTGATTTTCTTGAGGCTTTGAAGAAAGAAGCCGTTAACCGGAACGATTATCTCGACAATGAAGAAGTAAGCACGATTTATTTCGGCGGAGGCACGCCGTCGCTGCTGAAAGTCCAAGAAATAAAGGGAATTCTGGATGTTCTTTATACAAATTACAAGGTAACTGACAATCCTGAAATAACGCTTGAGGCAAATCCGGATACTGTCACAAAAGAGTCGCTGAAAAAATATAAATCAATGGGAATCAATAGGTTAAGTGTTGGCATCCAAAGCTTTTTCGATGACGATTTGCAGTACTTGAGCCGGAAACATGACTCAAAGCACGCCATGCAGGTTTTGGATTGGATACAAGCTGTTGGTTTTCAAGAGATTACTCTCGATTTGATTTATGGCATCCCCACTTTGACTGACGAAAAATGGCGTCAAAATCTTGAATTTTTCCTTTCTACAGGCTTCAACCACCTCTCTGCTTACGCCTTGACGGTGGAGGAGAAGACGGCTCTCGGACAACGTATTAATAAAGGTGTGACGGCGGCGATTGACGAAGATGTTGTGGTAAGACAATATGATATTTTGACTCAAATAACTGAAAATCAAGGCTTTGAACATTATGAGATAAGCAATTTCGCGCGACAAGGACATTATTCGAAGCATAACACCATCTATTGGAAAGGCGGAAAATATCTCGGATTAGGTCCTTCTGCACATTCGTTTGACGGCACATCCCGACAATGGAACGTGGCGAGTGTGAAAGACTATTGTGAAAGCTATTCATTTGAAAAAGAGACACTGACGCTTACCGACCGCTATAATGAATATGTCATGACCTCGCTTCGCACCATGTGGGGCGCTGATTTGGATTTCATCAGGAAGAGATTTGGAGACATATATGCTGAAAAGTTTAAAAATACGACAAAAAAACATATATTAAATGAAATAATGTTTCAAAAAGACGAAAAATTCATCTTAAACGACAAAGGTATGCTTTTCGCCGACGGCATAGCGGCGGAGCTCTTCATCTGATGTTAATGGTTAACATATTTTGTATTTTTTTGCAATAAATCGTAATAAAATTTAACAAAAAGTTTGTGCGGTATTCAAAAATTTTGTATAATTTTGCAAAGTTAAATTTAATGAGGATTAAAAAAAATCTTATGAAACAAAAAGATCTAAAGATTTATGTGATTATGGATTCCGACTTGCAAATAATATCATTGACCGCTGCGAAACGATGATGCCGAAATGTTGATTATATAATTTGTTATTATGCAGACGCAGAAAATCGAGAACGCGAAGTTGGAAATGGTCGAAAAGTTCGTCCGTTACACTAATATGAACATATTTCTGACGGGCAAGGCGGGTACCGGCAAGACGACGTTTCTGCGTAATCTGGCGGAACATCCGACGAAGAGACTCGTGGTAGTTGCCCCGACGGGTGTGGCTGCCATCAACGCTGGCGGCATGACGATACACTCATTCTTTCAACTGCCATTTGGACCGCAGACACCAGAAAATATATCTGCCAACTATCAGAAAATCAGTGGAATGAAGCTGAAAATCATGCGCTCGCTCGATTTGTTGGTCATCGACGAAATCTCAATGGTGCGTGCCGACCTTCTGGATGCCGTCGATGCGGTGTTGCGACGCGTCAGGCATACTGAGAAACCTTTCGGCGGGGTGCAGGTGCTGATGATAGGCGATATTCATCAGCTCGCCCCCGTGGCAAAACCCGAAGAATGGGAACCGCTGCGCCCGTTTTATAAGTCGGTGTATTTCTTTGATAGCCACGTGCTTACAAGAACACCGTATTATTGCATCGAGTTGGAACATATCTATCGTCAGGACGACAGCAATTTCATAGACATATTAAATAAGGTGCGAAACAACTGCCTTGACGCTGCAAGTCTCGCTGCCCTCAACAGCCGTTATCATCCCGATTTTAGGCCTGACGACGATGCTGGCTACATCACTTTGATGACACATAACCGTCAGGTGGAAGAGATAAACGAAAGTAAGCTTAACTTGCTGAAAACCAAAGTTTTAAGATTTAAAGCCGTGATTTCTGGGATGTTTCCTGAGATGGCTTATCCTACCAAGGAGGAGCTGGAACTGAAAATCGGAGCGCAGGTGATGTTCGTGAAAAACGACCCTTCGTTGGAAAAGCAATATTACAACGGCAAAATAGGCAAAATAATTGGTTATGACGAAAATGACGGGCTTCAGGTGCGGTGCGGCGACGAAGTGATTGATGTGAAGCCGGTGAAATGGCAGAATTTTGAATACCGAATCAACGAAGAGACCAAGGAAATAGAAGAAAAAGAAATAGGTAGCTTTACGCAGATGCCTCTGAAACTTGCATGGGCGATAACCATACACAAGAGTCAGGGTTTGACGTTCGACAAGGTGATTTTAAACGCAAGTCTCGCCTTTGCACATGGACAGGTGTATGTTGCGCTGAGCCGTTGCACCTCACTCGACGGTCTTGTCTTGAAGACGAAAATTTCGCAGAATGGCTTGTTTAACGACATGATAATCAATAAGTTCGTGGCAGAGTTGCCGTCACGGGAACCGAATGAGGAGCAGTTTGAGTATAACAAAATCAGGTATGAGTTTGAGATGCTTGTCGAACTCTTTGATTTTCACGGTATTGAGACCGATTTGAATCAGATTCGGAGGGTTGTTTTTGCCAACAGAGGTAGCTTTGAATCTGTGGTGAGTGAGACATTAGCACCGAAAGGTCAGGTTTTTCATCAGGAAGTTGTGGAGGTGTCGGAGAAATTTAAATGTCAGATAGACTTTATTTTAAGAGATAATTTTTTGATAGAGAATAACTTACGACTTCAAGAAAGGATTACAAAAGGTTGCGCTTATTTCCTTGACAAGATGTCGCCTTTAGATGAAATCAAAGATTTGCCGTTTGAGACCGACAACAAAACTGTCAACGACCAGATAAAGAAAGAGTTGGACATGTTTCTGACCGACATTTTTGTGAAAAAAGCATGTCTTGAGTCTTGCTTGGACGGCTTCGAGATGAAGAGGTATCTCTCCGTAAAGAATAAGAAAATCGTTGAGGCTGAAGACCTTGGCAAGTCAAAGAAAACGAAGCTGTCGAGAAAACAGTTGTCAAGAGATGACAGGAAATTGTTTAATGCCTTGGTGGTATGGCGTGAGCAAGTGGCCGATGCTCTTGAGATTAGCGAGTCGAGAGTTGTCCCGACAAGCACCTTGACAGCCATAGCTGAGAAAAAGCCGACGACGGTGAAGGAGCTGAAAGCGCTGTCGAAGATGGGAGCGACGCGACTGCAGCGTTTCGGTGCTGAAATTTTGAATATTGTGCTTGAGCATCAAGGGTTTAAGCGACAAGATTTCATTCACCGAAGGTGAAATTTTCGCAAGTTCAGGTCTCGACCTCGCTTTGCTCGAAATGACAGGAAATAGATGTATAATGTTAAACTAAAAATGGTGAATATGAAGAAGTTAGTTGTTTTATCCGGAGCAGGCATCAGTGCCGAAAGCGGCATCAGCACATTTAGGGACGCCGGCGGACTATGGGACAAATACCCGGTGATGCAGGTCGCCTCCATTGAAGGCTATGAGGCTGACCCTGAATTGGTTATCAATTTTTACAACGAGAGGCGCAAACAGCTTCTCGATGTGAAGCCGAACCAAGGTCACATCCTTTGCACTGAATTGGAGAAATATTTCGACGTCACCGTAGTGACGCAAAACGTTGATAATCTGCATGAAAGAGCGGGAAGTCATCATATAATCCATCTTCATGGCGAGTTGACGAAGGTGTGTTCAAGTTACAACCCCAACGACCCGCGTTACATCCGCGAGCTGAAGCCGGAGGAGTTTGAGGTGAAAATGGGCGACAAAGCCGGCGATGGAAGCCAACTGCGTCCGTTCATAGTGTGGTTCGGTGAGGCTGTGCCTGAAATAGAAAAAGCGATCAGGTTTGTTGAAAACGCCGATATCTTCGTCATCATCGGGACCTCGATGAATGTGTATCCGGCAGCAAGTCTGCTGTATTACGTTCCTGAAAACGCCGACATCTATCTCATTGATCCTAAGGATGTTAACATCAACACACGACGACCTGTAACGCACATTAAAAAAGGTGCTTCGGAAGGGATGAGGGAGCTTTTAGAGACGTTAGACTTTAGTCTTTAGTCTTTAGTCTTTAGACGTTAGTTTTATTTGCGTTAGCTGACTAATGACTAATGACTAATGACTAATGGCTAATGGCTATTTATTATTATACTGGTTCATTGTCAAATCCGGGCCTTGTGTTACGAAGCTCTTGATGATTTCTACTGCCACGTCGAGGCGGGGCAGCACCTCGTCGATTTCCGATTGTTTCCACTCCCCGATGACGAAGTCGATTTGATGACCTTTCGCGAAATCGTTGCCAATACCGAAGCGCAGGCGACAAAACTCGGTACTACCAAGCGATTCTATTATGTCTTTAAGTCCGTTATGACCGCCGTCGCTGCCTTTCTTGCGCATCCGGAGCGTGCCGATGGGCAGGGCGAGATCGTCGCACACTACGAGGATATTTTCCAAAGGAATTTTTTCCTGCGTTATCCAGTATTTCACGGCTTTTCCGGAGAGGTTCATATATGTGGTTGGCTTTATCACAATCATCTGACGACCTTTAATTTTCATCTCTGAAATCATTGCTAAACGACTGGTAGTGAATGAGTTACCAAGGTCTTTTGCTAAATGGTCGGCCACCATGAAACCGACATTGTGCCGAGTGTTGGCGTACTCAGCTCCGATATTTCCTAAACAAGCAATCAAATATTTCATTTTGCAAAAATAAAAAAAAGCCTTCAATTGAAGGCTTTTCGATATAAAATTCTTAAAATTTACATTATTTTGCTTCAGGAGCTGCTTCTCCTTCGGCTGCTTCTTCTGTCTCTTCCTCAGTTGCAACGTTACGTGGTGCTCTGACATCGACCACGATAGTGTTTTCAGGGACGAGGACTGTCATCTTTTCAAGGTTAAGGTCTTTCACCTTTATCGACTGATTCATCTGGAGTTTTGTCACGTCGAGGATAATGTTATCCGGAAGGTCGTTTACGTAACCGCGGACTTTCAGTTTAGGCAGGTTGATGTTCATACGACCGCCACGCATAACGCCCGGACATGTGCCTTGTGTACGCACCGGGAGCATGACAGTGATTGGGTTGTCTTCGTTCACGTCGAGGAAATCGGCATGAAGAACCCTGTCTGTAACCGGATGATACTGAATGTCTTGGAGAATCGTGTGATACACTGTTCCGTTGATTTCGAAATCGATAATCAATGTTTCAGGAGTGTAAAGGATTTTCTTGAAACTTCTCTCATCTGTCGAGAATTTCACCTGTTCGATGCCGTTACCGTATATGACACACGGCACCTGACCTTGTTTACGTAATGCTTTAGCATCTTTTTTCCCTACGTTCTCGCGAAGAGAACCGCTCAATGATACTGAATTCATTTTGTTAATTTTTTTGTTGTTAATTGTTATTTCATACAGACGCGGTAAATCGCGTCTTTGCATTGTGTTAACTAATGCTAGTGTTATTTCTTGTTGAAAAATTCACTTAGTGACTCGTAGTTTTCGACTTTTTTGATAACTTCAGCAAGCAGTTCTGCCGTTGATATGACATGGATTTTCTTGCTTGGGTTTTTCAGCGGGATGGTGTCGGTGACGACCACTTCGTCGAATACCGAGTTGTCGATACGTTCCATGGCTGAGCCTGAGAAGATTGCATGAGTGGCGAAGGCGCGTACGCTGCGAGCATCGTTGTCTTTCAGCAGCTGACCGGCTCTTGTGATGGTGCCTGCCGTGTCGATAATGTCGTCGATGAGGATAACGTCACGGTCCTGGACGTCGCCGATGAGTATCATCTTTTCTATCTCATTCGGTTTCGAGCGTTGTTTGTGGCAGATGCAGAACACCGTGTCGAGCATCTTGGCGTATGACGAGGCACGGCGTGTTCCGCCGGCGTCGGGTGATGCCATGATAGGGTCTTTCAGGTTCAAGCTGTTAATATAAGGTACGAAAATCTTCGAGGCATAAAGGTTATCGACCGGAATGTCGAAAAAGCCTTGTATCTGGTCGGCGTGGATGTCCATAGTGATGACGCGTGTGACGCCAGCCACCTGAAGGAGGTTTGCCACGAGTTTGGCGGCGATGCTGATACGAGGACGGTCTTTCCTGTCCTGACGGGCGAAACCGAAATAAGGAATCACGGCTATGATGCGGCGTGCCGAAGCGCGCTTGGCGGCGTCAACCATCATAAGAAGTTCCATGAGGTTTTCTGTCGGCGGGAAAGTCGATTGGATGAGAAATACGTCTCTTCCGCGTAAGTTTTCCTCAAAACTGGGTTGAAATTCGCCGTCGGCAAACACCGTGACATTGCAGGTCCCTAATGGTTTGCCATAATATTCAGCTATTTTATCGGCCAGATATCTTGTGGCTCTGCCAGAAAAGATAGATACAATAGGCTCTTGCATAATAAAAAAGTTTGACAAAATTTTCCAGCTGCAAAATTATAAAAATTTTTGTTGCGTATAACAAAAAAAGTATTAATTTTGCACCCGAAAAAAGTTCATTGAAAAAATAAGCCTAGGTGGCGGAATTGGTAGACGCGTCGGTCTCAAAAACCGATGAGGTAACACTCGTGCCGGTTCGATCCCGGCCCTGGGTACGGAAATCATAGAAAGTCGCTTTTCATGGGCGACTTTTTTTGTTTGTAGTCGTATATAATGTTGATAATCAGATGAAAGCATTACTCGGAATGTCGTTGCAAGAGTTGCAAGATGTTGTGGCTCAACATAATCTGCCAAAGTTTACGGCAAAACAACTCGTCGATTGGCTCTATCGCAAGCGTGTCACAACCTTCGAAGAGATGACAAACCTGTCGAAACAGGCGCGTCAGCTTCTGTCGGAGAATTATGTGACCGGCTACCGCAGCTTTGAGGACGTGCAGGAGTCGCGCGACGGCACCAAGAAATATCTGTTTCCTGCCGAAAACGGTCATGTGGAGACTGCGTATATCCCTGAGAGAGAACGTGCTACGCTCTGCGTGTCGTGCCAGGTGGGATGCAAGATGAACTGCCTCTTCTGCCAGACCGGAAAACAAGGTTTTCAAGGTAATCTGTCGGCTGGAGACATTATAAATCAGATACTTAACCTTCCGGAATACGACACGCTGTCGAACTTCGTCTTCATGGGCATGGGCGAGCCGATGGACAACTACGACGCCATCATGCGAGTGCTCGAAATCATGACATCCGACTGGGGCTTGGCGATGAGCCCGACACGTATCACGGTATCGACGGCAGGTGTCATCCCCAACATGAAACGCTTCATCAACGAGTCGAGATGCAACCTCGCGGTGAGCATGCACAGCCCGTTCCACGACGAGCGCGCCAAGATTATGCCTGTTGAGAAGACATATCCTATCAACGAGGTCATCCACGCCATCCGTCAGCACGACTGGAGCGGACAGCGCAGAGTGTCGTTCGAGTATATCGTTTTCAAAGGCTTGAACGACAGTCAGAAACACATCAACGAGCTTGCTAAACAGCTCGGTAGCCTGCGTTGCCGTGTGAATCTGATTCGTTTTCATGCCATCCCCGGCATCGACCTTCAGAGCCCTTCGATGGACGAGATGGTACGTTTCCGCGACAAATTAAATGACAAAGGCATTATCGCCACGATAAGAGCCTCACGAGGCCAAGACATCGATGCCGCCTGCGGGTTGTTGTCAACAAAAAGATAAAATTTTAGATGTAACGGACAAAAATTAGGATAAAATCTTCGGAATATCCAAAAAATGCTTATAATTGCAATGAAGGAGTAACGATGAAAAAATAGCAAACACAGCGAAGCGGTGATGGTGAAAGCCTTCAAAGCGATAGCATCAACAGTTTGTGCCATTCCGAATTTCTGCATTTTTGCAGAATATTTAGAATTTGGGATTATTTTATGATGTTTTCCGCCAACTTATTCAAGCTATCAACATCAATAGGCTCTAAAACAATCTCTTCAGGTTCTAAATCAAGCAAAAACTGCATATAGTTCGGAAGCGTCAACAAATGACCATCCCTGCCAACGTTATAGTCACCGAACTTAATGGCATGGTGAATATGATACTTATCGGGATGCTTCAGCGCGGTTGAAAGACTCTTGGCTTTTGCTGATCTGGCTTTGACCTCCACAGGAACACATTCTCCCTTGTAGCTAATCAGAAAGTCCAGTTCCATGCCTGATCCCTTGCGATAGTAGTAAAGATTTTGCTCCTTTTTATGAAGTGTATCGGCCATCAAATTCTCGTAAATAGCACCTTTAAAGCCCCCCAGATTTCCTTGTATAATGTCGTTTCGGGTAGAACTGCCAAGCATGGTTACAAGCAGACCTATATCAGTAATATACACTTTGAAAGTTGATTCGATTGCATTACCTTCCATAGGCAAACCTGTAGCCTCAGTATTGTAGCAACGGCAAATGATTCCAGCATCCTCCAGCCATTGCAGTGATCCCGCGTAATCTTCAGCACGGCCATTCTTTTTTATGAGGTTGTATTGGAATTTTTTGTAATCTTTGGCGAGTTGTTTTGTAATGGAATCGAAACAGCCGCGAATGTAGAGCTTATCATCGTCACTGGCATATTTTACCATGTCATCTTTATATTCTTTCAAAATTTTGCGGAGAACGCCGTCAACTTTACTGATATTGCCAGTTTCTATTAATTTGTTCACGGCTGCTGGCAGGCCACCAACGGCAACGTAACGATTCAAAAGGCTTTTCATGGTGATATGAATTCCTGCTGGAATAGGTTTCTCATTTGCCATGCAGTCCTTTAAAAATGCTATCACTTGTTCTGAGATGCCGTTTGCCCAGAGAAACTCTTCGAAATCAAGAGGATACATCTCCACAATATCTTCATAACCAACAGGAATGGAGTTTTTGCCTAATTGTATATTATCCTTGTCCCTCCTTTCCCGTTTCTTTACTTTTTCTCCATATCCTTGAACACCTAAAAGTGAACCTGTGGCAATCACGTCAAATCGTCCGTCTTCTTTGAAAAATTTTAATGATGTTCGGGCATCAGGACAATCTTGAATTTCGTCGAATATGAAACATGTCTGTCCTGGAACAAAATTGGCGTCTTTTATCTGGGCTGACAGCTCAAAAAGAATCGCATCAACTTCTTTTGAGCCTAAAAAAGCGCTAATACGCTTGGGCTGTTTGGTGAAGTTTATGTAATAGACATACTTATAATTGTTTTCTGCAAATTTGCGGACAATAAATGTTTTTCCACACTGCCGCAGTCCCATAATGACAAGTGGCAAATGTCCGGGAGTGTCTTTCCATTCCCTTAAGGTGTTTTCAATTCTTCTTTTTAACATTTTTTCAATGAATTTTCGCTGCAAAGATACACTTTTTTTAACGAATATTTGCATTTTTTAACATTTTTTTCAACGAATAATTGTATTTTTACAACACTTTTTACAACGAATCTTTAGTTTGTTGAATAAAAACTTCAAACTTCAAACTTCAAACTTCAAACTTTTTTATATCTTTGCAAAAAATTATAAAAAAGTGCAAGTTTTAAAGACACAGATTAACCCCGGCAGTGCCGAGTTTCAGGAGAACCGCAAGGCTTTCATGGAGCTGATGGAGAAATACCGCGCCGCCATGCATGCCAGCATGCATGGCGGCGGCGAGGCGGCTATTGCAAAGCATAAGAAACGCAACAAGCTCCTTGCGCGCGAGCGCATCGACCAGCTCATCGACAAGAACACTCCGTTTTTGGAACTCTCGCCGATGGCGGCTTACGACACGTATCACAACGACTTCCCGTCGGCGGGCATCATCACGGGCATCGGGATGATAGAGGGACGTGAGGCCATCATCGTCGCCAACGACGCCACGGTGAAAGGCGGCACATATATGCAATACACCGTCAAGAAACACCTGCGCGCGCAGGAGATAGCGATGGAGAACCATCTGCCGTGCGTGTACATGGTCGATAGCGGCGGTGCCTTCCTGCCCGAGCAGGACACCGTGTTTCCCGACAAGGAGCATTTCGGACGTTTCTTCTATAACCAGGCGCGGATGTCGGCGATGGGCATCCCTCAGATAGCCATCGTGATGGGCATGTGCACAGCTGGCGGAGCATACGTGCCGGCTATGAGCGACGAGACCATCATAGTGAAGAAACAAGGCACGATTTACCTCGGCGGACCGCCGTTGGTGAAAGCCGCTACAGGCGAAATCGTCACTGCCGAGGAGCTTGGCGGTGCCGAGATGCACACCTCCGTCTCAGGTGTCGCCGACCATCTCGCGGAAAACGACAGCCACGCCATGCAGATATGCCGTAACATCTTTAAAACATTAGAGAAGCCGAAGAAACAGCTTCTCGACATGCTTCCTGTTGAAGAGCCACTTTATGACCCTTCTGAACTATATGGCATCGCGCCTGTCGATTTGCGCAAAATCGTTGACCCTCGTGAGGTGATAATGAGAATCGTTGACGGCAGCCGTTTCCAGGAGTTCAAGGAACGATACGCCACCACCATAGTGTGCGGTTTCGCTCATTTGATGGGCTTCCCCGTAGGCATCATCGCCAACTACGGCGTGCTGTTCAGCGAGTCGGCACTGAAGGCGACACATTTCATCGAGATATGCTGCCAGCGCAATATTCCGTTGGTGTTCTTGCAAAATGTCACGGGTTTCATGGTCGGGAAGCAATACGAATGCGGCGGCATCGCCAAGGACGGTGCCAAGATGGTGCATGCCGTCAGCAACGCCAACGTGCCTAAGTTCACCATTATCTTCGGAGGCTCATTCGGTGCCGGCAACTACGGCATGGCAGGTCGCGCCTACAGCCCGAGACTGCTTTTCATGTGGCCTAACGCCAAGATTTCTGTTATGGGAGGCACTCAGGCCGCCAACGTGCTCGCCACCGTCAAGGAAGACCAATACAGATACAAGGGAATGCCTGTCCCGGAAGAGGAAATCAAGAATCTAAAACGCGAGATTTTAGCGAAATACGACCACGAAGGCTCGGCGTTCTACAGCACGGCACGCCTCTGGGACGACGGCATCATCGACCCGGTCGATACAAGAAGAATCCTTGCTATGGGCATCGCGGCATCGTTAAATCAGAAATTCCCGCCACAGCAATTTGGTGTGTTTAGGATGTAACATTATGGATTTCACCACATTACAAATAGGAATAGAGAAAAACGTGGCTCGCGTTGCCTTGAACCGTCCCGAGGTGCGCAACGCCATGAATGCCATGATGATACATGAGCTGACAGAGGCGTTCAGCTGGCTTGATGAACGCGACGACATACGCGTCATTGAGATATGCGGCAATGGCAGGAGTTTCTGCGCCGGCGCCGACATCAATTATATGAAAGACATAGCAAAGAACGGATATATGCAGAATCTGGAAGATGCGAGGCGGCTCTCGAAGTTGTTTCAGATTATATATTTCTGCAACAAACCTGTCTTAGCGTTAGTGCACGGCCACGTGATAGGCGGCGGCAACGGAATTATTGCGGCGTGTGACGTGGTGTTGGCTGAAAACGACACCGTCTTCGCCTTCTGCGAGGTGAAGTTAGGACTCACTCCTGCCACCATCTCGCCTTTCGTGATAGCACGTTGCGGCGAGGCGATGGCACGCGACACTATGCTGAGCGGCAGGAAATTCACGGCGCAGGAGGCGTTGAAGTTTAACCTCGTAAACTACGTCGGAAATATGGAAGAGCTGAACAAACGCCTTGATTATTATACCGAGAGTTATCTCGCAGCTTCCGCTGATGCCATCCGCGACTGTAAACAGCTCATCCGCACGGTGAGCGGACGTTGCGCCCCTTACGACCCCCTCTTCGACCTCACCGCCCAACTCATCGCGGAGGAAAGAATGTCAGAAGATGGGCAGGAAAGGATGAAGTGTTTTTTCAGGAATGAATGAAATAACATGAAAGAGTTCAAAATAAAATGGTCGCAAGACAAGATGAGGCGTGTCTTTTCTATATTGTTGCTGTGTTTCTCTCTGACTGCAACGGGAAATACCTCGCCCGATAAGGACAGACTTGCAGTTTTGCAGTCAGTCATAGAATCGCTTCTTGATGGGCAATCTGTTGAGGATGCGGAGCCGTATATCGCTGAGTATCTTGAGGTTTCCCAAGAATTTAAGGACCCATACTATAAGGCTTTTGGCGATTTTTGTATGGGACACTTGGAAAACAGGAAAAACAACTTCAAAGAGGCTTGCTTGCATTTTATGGAAGCTAAAGATGAGTTTCAACACTTGCGCAGAAACGACGATGTCAACAGGCTCGAGGTAAGAATAGATTTGGCGTTAGGTGCTTGCTATCTCTCTAAGGAGATGTACTCGCAGGCGTATGAGTGTTTCATGGATGGCGTCAAGCTCAACCAAGCAACCGTGAATGACCCTCATCTGCAGTTTTATCTGGATAACAACTTGTTGGTACTCATGATGGCTACCAACAGCAATGATGATATTATCTCTTTGGGAGAGAGGCTGTTATCTAATGTGCAGACCGACCAAAACCGCTATTATGCCTATGCGAATATCGGTGTGTGCTACTTCGAAAAAGGCGATTTTGACATCGCCTTGCGTTACTTCGACACCACTTTCCGTTACTGCCATTCGCCTATCGAAAAGGCTACTATTCTCAACTATCGTGCCCAGACTTATTATGCCTTGAATCATTTTGAGGAAGCTATTGTTGTCTGTGACTCCGCTCTTCAAATTTTAGAAAATAATGATGTGGAAATATTACCTAAGATATTGATATTAAAGGGAATAGCTTTGTCTGACCTGAACAGAAACGACTCGGCCTTGCAATATATCAACGAAGGTATTGATGTGGCGCGGAAATTCGGCTTCTTGGCAACGGAAAACATGGGACTTATGAATAAATGTGACCTCCTGCTGTCTTTGCAGCGTTATGAAGATTATGCCTACGCCATGATGCAATATTCTGCCGTGAACGACAGTATTAACAAACTCAACGATATACATCGTCTGCGTCAATTAGAGGCTCAACACGATTTGGAAATTGTAAAGATGGAGATGGCTCAAGCCCAGAAAATGAAAGAAATTGATAACCAACGATATAGGTTGCTTACAGGCTTCGTGATTTTGGTCTTGATAGCCGTGATAACAATCGTTTTGCTACAGCTTAACAGAAAAAGTATCCTGTTGAAAAGCAAGAAGATACAAGAGAAAGTCATGGCTAAGGAACTCGACTTGCGAAACAGGGAGATGACGGCAAATGCCTTGGTGCAGGTGGAACGTCATAAGATGCTGACCGACATGATAGATAAACTCAAAGCTATCTCCGACAACAAATACATTATGCAAAACAACGTCATGGAGGTTATCAGGACTTTTGAGGAATATCGCGATGCCACTACTCCAGAGGATTTCGAGTATTATTTCACACAAACACATCCTGATTTCTACAACAAACTGTGTGCTGATTTTCCCTCCCTTACCCCGAATGAGTTGCGTCTGTGTGCTTTCTTGAAGTTGAATCTCACAACCAAAGATATCGCTGCCATCTGCCATATCAGCCCTGAGAGCGCAATGGTGGCGCGGTCACGACTTCGTAAGAAACTTAACATTGTCGGGTCAGACGAAAATTTATATTCTTTTCTTTCAAAATATTGAAAAACAGACATATACGCTCTTTTTCGTCTTGTTGTTATGATATTGTTATGGTTATTTTTTTATTATGTTATGATATTGTTATGGTGTAAAATTTGCACCTTACGATAAATATGCCGAAATTTGCAGCATAAAAAAGTTGAAAATTTAGTACAATAATAGTTGTCATGAAAAAAGCATTCTTATCCGTTATTCTCTTCGTTCTCGCCATTAGTGTGCATGCGGAGGAAATTATCATTGGAAGTGGTACCCAAACTTCTTCTAACCTGCCAACTAACACTATGAGTGTCAGTATATCGCAGCAAATCTTCACTGCAAGTGAAATCAATCATGCGGCAGGAGCAATCAGGGCTATAAGCTTTTATTGCACTCAAGGCTATGAAACCAACCGACAGATGTCATTACACATGAACAATACTGCAGTGTCGTCATTCGGCTCACAGACCATCCCGGTATCTGGCTCAAGAGTGTTCCAGGGTTACTGGGAGATTCCAGCTACTGAAGGCTGGCAAACCATAGTATTCGACGACTATTTCCAATACGATGGGACAAGCAATATTCTCGTGACTTTTAATGATTACGGCACCGACATGTCGTGGACTCCGAGAAATTTCAGGGTATATGAGACAGGTTCAAACCGCGCCATTTATGCACAAGACGACAGTTTTATCTTCTCTGTCTCGCAGCCTAACGATGGAACGGTCCTCAGTCAGAACAATCAGGTGAAACTTCACTTCATTGACGGAACCACTATTGTTTCTACCCCTTCGACATTAGCGATGGGTGAACGCCCCATAGGAGCATGGATGCGCCCCATCCCGTTCACCATCACCAATACCGGTGCGGCATGCACGGTCACCAATATGAACGTGACAGGCAATTTCTTTATCTTGAATGATGTCCAAGTGCCATTTTCCCTCGATTTGAACGAGAGCAGAAGTTTCAGCATCACCACCGGAACATCGACGGCTGGACAAAAAAATGAGAATGTTGTGATAACGTTTGATGGCGGACAAGCCAATATCCCTGTGACAGCTACAGCTTATACACCTGTCACCCCTGACGTGTGGGAGATGGCGCAAGATGTCACTTTCAGCGGTAACTCATATTCTAACACTCCGTCGTTCAATAACTTAAGAGATAACTACCAGCTTCCTGGCAGCGGTGCCGACGGCAAAGACGCCGTTTATAAGCTGGTCTTAAACGAAGATGTCGTTCTCAGCGCGACTGTCAGCGGTACGAATGGCAAAGCAGCCTTGTATGAGGCAGGTTTTGGTGGCGTCGGAGGTCCTTCCGTCGATAATTATTATACCGGACCTGTTGTCAATGCGGGCTGCCCGACAACGTTTTCGTTCGACTGGAACACCGGTGATTTACAGGGCTGGACGACCATCGATGCCGACGGCGACGGACATAACTGGGAGAACCGTAACGGTTATCTCGCCTCCGATTCTTACGACCACGTGAACTGGCATGCACTCACACCAGATAACTTCGTCATATCACCCCAGAAATATACCATTTCCGTAAATTCTATTTTGCGATACAGCATTGGCTGCACATCTGACGAGTTTCTTGAGCATTATGGCATTTTCGTCTCGACAGCAGGTAATACCAACCCTGATGATTTCGAGTTGGTTTTTGAGGAATCTATAGATAATTTCGGCTTTGAAGAGAAAAGTCTGAGTCTTGAACCATACGCCGGACACGACGTTTACATCGCGTTCCGTCATTATGACGTGACCGATGCCTATACCGTTGTCCTTGATGACGTGGAGCTGACGACTATCCGCGTGATGAAGGATGCTGCTGACGTCTCCAACATGACGGTGGGAGCAGGCACCTATTATCTCGCTGCCTCAGCGACGGCTTCTTTCTCGGTTAATATCCAGAAAACGACTATCCCTGTGCCAGTGGCGGCATACAATCCTATGCCTGACATCAACGCCATCGATGTGGAACCTAACCTGAATCTGCGTTGGACTTTGGGGCAATATACCACCGAATATCAGCTGAAATTCGGTACGACGAATCCGCCAACGGAAGTCATGCAAGACTGGACTCACGACCTTGACGAAATCTTCGCGGTATTCAATCTGGTTGACAATACAAGATATTATTGGCAAGTCAACGAAAGGAACACCACAGGAACCACTGAAGGCACAGTGTGGACATTCACTACGCCTTTGCATATACCGGTGCTGACGGTAACCAATGCTTATCTGTACCCGAATGAGAGTACTACGCTGAACTGGAACGTATATAAGGAAGGCGACAGAGCCATCACTGGTTATAAAGTATATAAAGATGGTCAGATGATAGGCGAGACGGCGGAAAATTCTTATACTGTTGAAAATCTTGCATATAACATCAATGGATATAAATTCACTGTGATTGCCGTTTACGAAGAGGGTGACTCGCATCCATCGAATGCCGTCACTGTGAAAGTTACCGATTACGGCAATGTCAGCGGTGTGGTGTATGGCACTGACGGCACCACTCCTATGTCTGATGTGACCGTGACAGTACTCGGAGTGGACGAACACGGAATGGGACGCACATATACGTTCAACACCGGCGTCAGCGGTCAGTATTCAGGCTCACTCCTTGCTGGACGCTACAGAGCATTCGCTAATGCGGAAGGCTATCGTGACTCATACAATGAAACACCTGTTGTGGTCACTTATCAGGGAACAACTTCGGGAATAGATATCGTGTTGCAAGACGACGTACAAAGCGTGACAAATGTCAATGCCGAGGAGATTAATAGTTCTTCCGTCAAGGTGACGTGGACGGCCGTCAACGACCCAGGTCATAATTTGCAGTATTACAACGTATATCGCAGACATGGCGATGACGTTGAGACCATAGCTACTAAAGTCACCGACACGGAGTTTATCGACACCGATTGGGATGCCAAGCTATCTGGCGAGTATGAATGGGGTGTGGATTGCGTCTATGAAGGCGGTTTTGCATCGAATCTGGCTTATGCCTACGCCTCCTACGGCAATGGTTTTCCTGAAGGCTATCAGTATTACGACATTAGGACGCCCATAAAAACTGCCACTTATCTTAGCGATGAGCATAGGTTTTACGCAGGCGACATCGCCCCCGACGGCTATCTGTACGCCACATACGCCGACGTGGCTCTTGGCATCTGCCAGACATTGTATCTTTATAAGATAGATATGGAGACAGGCACCATCTTGACAGAGAAAGATATCTATAACAATGATTCGGAGCTGATAACCGACATGGCATACGACATCAGCACAAACCAAATGTTCTGCATCGACTACACAGGTCGCCTCAGCGTGATGAATCTGACAAACGGCCAGCTGACAGTGAAAGGCAATCTCGGAATGATTACCATGGTACTCATGACGACTTACGACGGACGTCTTTACACTATCGATATGGAAGGAGACATTTATGAAGTCAACAAAAACAACGCATTCACCACTTATGTCGCCTCCACGGGATTAGCTTCGCATTACCTGCAGTCGGCATACGTGAGCCGCGTGACGAACAAAACCTATTGGCATTACAACGGTGGCGATGATGGGTTGACGTTCTTCGAGCTGAACCTTGCCACAGGTGAGACTAAATGTATCTGCCAGACGGGACAGCAGAACATCTTTATTCTGCCGAGCATCATGCCTGCTCCAGAGTCGGCAACAGCATGGTCGAATACTATTATCGGGGTTCAGGAGGTGGAAGAAACATATATTGCACTTTACCCGAATCCTACCAGCGGAGAGGTCAGCATTCAGGCAGAAGGGATGCGTCGCGTGACAGTTTGCAATCTGCAAGGACAGGTTGTTTACAATTCGATGGTGTGTTCCGATTTCACGACATTAGACCTTTCGCAATTCACGAACGGCTTGTATTTGGTGTGTGTCGCCACTGATGAGGGAACCATAACAAAGCGTGTCGCAGTGGTCAGATGATGAGATAGAAACTGCCGTGCAGTTTTTAAGATAATATTTTCTTGCATATATATTAATTTTGTTGTACCTTTGCAACGAATTATGTATTATGCCATCAAAGAAAATTCATAAAGTGCTGATTGCAGGCCGCGGAGAGATAGCGGTGAGAGTGATAAAGACGCTTAAGAAGCTGAGTATCAGTTCAGTAGCCATCTATGCCGAAAACGATGCCGATGCCTTGCATTGTCGTCTCGCCGACGAAGCGCGTCCTCTCGGTAGCGGTTCGCTTCAAGACACTTATCTCAATATTCAGAAGATTATCGATGTTGCTCTTGACACCGGTGCCGATGCCATACATCCGGGATACGGCTTTCTCTCGGAAAATCCGGAGTTTGCGGAGGCGTGTGAAAACAACAACATCGTTTTCATTGGTCCCGGTGCCGGCACTATGCGTCTCATGGGCAACAAGATAGCTGCACGCGAGTTTGCGAAATCACATGGAATACCTGTTATAGCTGGTGTCACTGGCGATGTGAATCACATTATGGCTCAAGTTGACGCCCTGCCATATCCGGTGTTGATAAAAGCCGCCGCCGGAGGCGGCGGCAAAGGCATGCATATAGTGCGAAGCAAGGAGACTTTGCGAAATGAACTTGAGACAGCATCACGCGAGGCACTGAAATATTTCGGTGACGGCACGGTGTATGTCGAGAAATATATCGCGAACCCGCGTCATATCGAGGTTCAAGTGCTCGCCGACCATTACGGCAACGTGATACATCTGTTTGAACGTGAGTGTTCGGTGCAACGTCGCTATCAGAAGATTATTGAGGAATCGCCATCGCCGACGTTAACACCGGCAAAACGCAAGGCGATATGCGATACCGCCGTAAGTCTGTGCAAGCAAGTGGGTTACCGTAACGCAGGCACGGTGGAGTTCCTCGTCGATGATTACCTTAACTTCTATTTCCTTGAGATGAACACGCGCATCCAAGTGGAGCATCCGGTTACGGAACAACGTACTGGCATCGACATAGTGGAGGAGCAGATACGCATCGCCCGTGGCAAAGAGATGGGCTGGACACAGGACATGATACAAGACAAAGGTCACGCCATCGAATGCCGTATATATGCCGAAGACCCTGAAAACGGTTTCCTTCCGGCGGCAGGCGAGGTGTCGTTGTACCACGAGCCACGGATGCGGGGCGTGCGCATCGACAGCAGCATCGACGGTACGTGCAGAATATCAGAGAGTTACGACCCGATGATAGCCAAGCTGATATGCTATGGCAAGACACGCGACGAGACCATCGAGATAACACGTAAGTCCCTCAAGGAGTTTATCGTGCAGACGGATAAGACTAATATCCCTTATCTGCAAAGTATCATTGATAATCAAGATTTTATAAAAAATAAGATAGACACTTCCTATTGCGAGAAGCATCAGGAGGAACTTGTCGCGATGATGCGTCAGACACGCCAAAGCATCAAGAAAGAAGACGTGGCTGCGATGTTCCTTTTCCATGATTTCAACAACAAACAAAACATCTCGGATGTGTGGAATGCCATAGGTTACTGGCGTTTCCAGATGTCGATGAGTGTCACCGTGTTTGAGACTCGTGACGACACGAATCCGCTGACGATGCCGGTGCAGATAAACCGTCTCTCGGCAAAATCACTCGACTGCGTCATCAACGGGAAGCCGTATTCAGTGCTGCTGACGCAAAATGGTGACTGTAGAAAATTGATAATCAATGGGAAAACAGAGCCTGTGTTCGTTTCGCAGACACCTTGTCACGACTACAGCGTGCATCTACGTGGGCTTGATTTTATATGTCGTCGCGAAGACCAACTCAACGATATGAAAGATTATTCTCATGCCGATGTTGCCGGCGATGATATGAAGTTTTTCTCGCCAATGCCTGGTAATATCATGAAAATCAATGTGAAAGAAGGCGATGAGGTGCATAATGGCACTATTCTTTGTATCGTGGAAGCGATGAAGATGGAAAATAATATCGTGGCAAAAAATGATGCTAAAGTGTTGAAAATAAATGTAAAAGAGGGTGAAAAAGTAGATACGAAAACTGTTTTAATAGAACTTGGAATATGAATTTTGGACTTGATGAGAAACAAATAGAATTGCGTGCGAGGATTCGCGAGTTTGCTGAAAAGGAAGTGAGACCGGTAGCGTCATTTAACGACGAGCACGAGAAATTTGACGTGGAACTCACGAAAAAGATGGCTGAACAGGGACTTTTCGGAATGTGTGTCTCTGAGGAATACGGCGGTCAAGGCCTCAGTACGTTGTCGTATATCATTGCTGTTGAGGAACTTGCACGTGTGGACGGCTCCACTGCCGCTACAGTGGCTGCCGACAACTCTCTCGGTATCGGACCTATCAAAGACTACGGCACGAAAGAACAGCAAGATAAATATCTCCCATTGTTATGTCAAGGACGTCTCTGGGGCTTTGGTCTTACTGAGGAGACAGCCGGCAGCGATTCAAGAGGAACAAAAACAATGGCAAAACTTGTTGATAATCAATGGGTTATCAATGGTTCTAAGATTTTTATCACCAACAGTGCCACGCCTCTTACACTTGGAAGTACCATACAAGTAGTCTCCGGCGAGAAGAACGGCAGACCTGAGTTCACGGCTTTTCTGATGGAAAACGGCATCCCTGGCTTCACGCAACGTCCGATGAACGGCAAAATGATGTGGCGTGCCTCTAACACCGGCGAATTGAAATTTGACGACGTGCGTCTCTCCGACGAGAACATTCTCGGGAAACCTGGCGACGGCTCGCATATAATGCTGGCCACCCTCGACGGCGGTCGTCTCTCCATCGGCGCGATGGCACTCGGCTGTGCACAGGGCGCATACGAAATAGCGTTGGGCTATTCTCAAAAACGAGAACAGTTCGGTAAGCCCGTGTGTAAGTTTCAGGCTGTAAGCTTCATGCTCGCAGAAATGGCGACGAAGATAGAGGCAGCACGAGAGCTGCTTTATAAGGCCTGCCGCATGAAAGACGCTCATGTGCCTTACGGCAAGGAGGCGGCGATGGCTAAACTTTATTGCTCCGAGGTGGCAGCTTTCGTGTGCGATAAGGCAGTGCAGGTGATGGGCGGACACGGCCTGCTCAAAGATTTCAACATGGAACGCTTCTATCGTGACCAACGTATCTTACAGATAGGTGAGGGGACAAGTGAAATATTGAAACTCGTCATTTCAAGATATATCGGATGCTGATAGCCGGAGATGTCTCCATTCCGTTCCACTCCAGTCGAAATGACATGGGCTTGTCATTTCGAGCGAAACGTAACGAAGTGGAGTGAAGTCGAGAAATCCTTAAGTAACGAAAATAAATGAATCATAGAATATTAAATCTTTAAAAATAAAAACATGGAAATTACAAAATTAAACCAAATGTTCGACGTGCTGAAGAGCCGTCCGAAGAAACGTCTCGTGGCTGCTTTTGCCATGGATGACCACACAATCTGCGCCGTCAACGACGCCGTTGACAACGGTCTCATCGACGCCACCCTCATCGGTGACGAGGCTCGTATCGCTGAGATTTGCAAGGAGGAGAACATCGACGTCAAGAAGTTCAGAGTCGTGCAGGAAGCCGATGACGTAAAGGCTGCCGCTTTGGCTTGCGACCTCATCAACCGTGGCGAGGGTGATATCCTCATGAAAGGTCTTCTTCCTACCGATAAATACATGCGCGCTATCCTCAACAAGGAACGCGGACTCTGTCCGCCGAACGTCACGCTGGCACATATCGCTGTTATTGAGAATCCCAACTATCACAAGCTGCTCGTGGCATCCGACTGCGCCATTATCCCGCTCCCTGACCTCAAGCAGAAACAGACTCTGTTGAAATATGTCACCACAGTGTCGAAGGCATTAGGTGTCAGCTGTCCGAAAGTCGCCTTGGTGACTGCCACCGAGCAGATGAGTGCCGGCATTCCGGCTTGCGTAGATGCCGCTGTCATCGCTAAGATGGCTGAACGTGGTCAAATTAAAGGCTGCATGGTGGAAGGCCCTATATCCCTCGACCTCGCTTGTGATGCTGAGACAGCGAAAATCAAAGGCATGAACAGCCCTGTGGCTGGCGACGCTGACTGTCTCGTGTTCCCTAATCTCGAAAGCTCCAACGTGTTCTACAAATGCTGCACCAAGTTCGACAAATCAGAAGTCGGTGCCATGCTCATGGGTGCCAAAGTGCCTTGCGTGCTCAGCTCACGTGGCGACACATCGAAAACCAAGCTTTATTCTATAGCAATAGCAGCAATGTTGGCAAAATAATTATTAACATAAAATATTGAATCATAATGAGTTATAAACTTTTAATAGTCAATCCAGGCTCGACATCAACGAAGATTGCCGTTTTTCAGGATGAGGAGCAGCTTTTCAAGAAAAACATAAAGCATTCTGTAGAAGAAATTGCTAAATTTGAAAGAATCCCCGATCAGCTTCCTTATCGTAAAGATATGATTTTGAATGAGTTGAAGAATGAGGGCTTGGATATTAAGGATTTTGACGCTGTAATTGGTCGTGGCGGTCTCATGCACCCGCTCACTTCCGGTGTTTACGAGGTGAATCCCACCATGCTTCGTGACCTTAGCGAGTGTCATTATGGCGAGCACGCCTCTAACCTCGGTGGCATTATCGCAAACGAAATTGCCAAAGAAATCGGTGTGAAGGCTTTCATCGCCGACCCTGTCGTCGTTGACGAGATGGACGAGGTGGCGCGTTATTCGGGACATCCGCTGTTTCCGCGCATCTCCATTTTTCATGCTTTGAACCAGAAGATGATAGCACGTCAGCATGCTGTGGCAGTAGGAAAGAGATATGAAGAACTCAACCTTATAGGCGTGCATCTCGGTGGCGGTATCTCGGTGGCGGCACATAAGAAAGGTCGTGTGGTCGATGTGAACAACGCCCTGAACGGCGACGGTCCGTTCACTCCCGAACGCTCTGGTGCTCTTCCGTCAGGCCCGCTCATGAAAGCGTGTTTCAGCGGCATTTATACCAAGAAAGATATCGACCTCATGCTTAAGGGCAAAGGTGGCTTCGTGGCATATCTCGGCACCAACGACGCTCTCACTGTGGAAAAAGAAGTGCGCGCCGGCAACAAAGAATGGGAAAAAGTGTATCGTGCCATGGCCTATCAGGTGGCCAAGGAAATAGGCGGTCTCGCGGCGTCGGCACTCGACATGGACGTTGACGGCATCTTCATCACAGGTGGCATGGCATACGATAAACTGTTCTGCTCCATAGTGGAAGAACATGTACATAAAATTGCTAAAGTCTATGTCTATCCCGGTGAAGACGAGATGCTCGCCCTCGCATTGAACGGCATCATGGTGCTGACTGGCGAGGCTGAAAACAAATTGTACGAATAATGCGTTATATCTGTTGTTGTGGGGACGTCATACTATGGCGTCTCTACCGTTTTGGAATACAAGATGCATAGCTTGAAAATAATAATCCTGACGATTCTGTCATGTATCTGTCTGACAATCAATGTCCAGCAGAAAAGCAAGACGTTTATCCATATTGAGCACGCCGACCATCAGGTTTATGACGAACGGTTGGGTAAAGACGTAGAGCGTCTTATCGGCAACGTGGAACTGCGTCAGGACTCGGCATATTTTTACAGCGACAGTGCCCATTTCAACGAAAAGACACGTTATTTCGACGGCTTCGGCAATGTTCATATCAAGGTGAACGATTCTACCGATATCTTCAGCGATAAATGTAAATACTCAGGCGACACGAAATTTGCCGAACTTTTCGACCATGTCATCTTGAAAGATGATTCTACGGTGTTGAAAACCAATTACATGACATACGACAGGAACAAACACCTTGCCACTTACCCGCATCACGGGACGATAACGCGTAACGACAAAAATCTTGTTTCTGAAAAAGGATATTACCGCGATGACATCAAAGAGGCATATTTTCGCAAAAATGTGGTGGTGACAACGCCGAAAAGCCGAATGTTTACTGATACTCTCGTCTATAAAATAGATGAGGAGAAAATGCTGTTTTTCGGTCCGACGACCATTTATTATGAGGATAATATCCTTGTCGGAAATTATGGTTGGTATGATGCAGCGAACGACGTTGCATATCTCGACAGAGGTGCTACCTTGTCGAATAAAGGCTATTCAATCACTTCTGACACAATGTTTTACGATAAGAAAACGGAGTTTGCCAAGGCGATGAGCAACGTCTTTATCCAAGATACTGTCAATAAAACTATCGTGGAGGGCAATTATGCCGAAATGTGGAAAAAACTTGGCAAGAGTTTCGTTACCGATAGCGTCAGGGCGCGATATTATGCCGACAAGGACACACTTTATCTCCATTCCGATACCTTGTTTTTCTATATGGACACCGTCACGGAGAAGGCTGAGCGTGTGCTTGCTCATTACAACGTGCGTTTTTATCGCAAAGATATTCAGGGAAAATGCGATTCTCTACATTATTTTGTAGCCGACTCGACCGCCAAGATGCGTCGTAATCCGATGATTTGGGCTGAAAACAGCCAGTTGCGCGGTGATTCGATAAACATCGTTATCGCAAACAAAGCCATCGACAGCGTGCTGCTTTATCCAAATGGTTTTATAATACAAAAAGACACCATCGAGGGTTTCAATCAGATTAAAGGCAAAGTGATGACCGCTTATTTCAAGAAAAACCAGCTCGACCATGTGTATGACGACGGCAACGCTGAAACGGTGTACTGGCTGCGTGAAGAGGACGGCTCGATAATTGGCGTGAATATTTCGCAAAGCGTGGCGATGGATATAAAGATAGATAAGAATCAGATTGTGAGGATAAAATATTTCAAAAAAACGACCGAGACTTTGTATCCTGTAGAGAAGATGAAAAAGGGCGTCGAACTACTGAAAGGCTTCGAATGGAATGACGATTTGCGTCCTAAAGACCCGAATGACATCTTCCGGAAGGAGGAAAAAACGACGGAAAACGACGGTGGAGGACGCCGTCGGCACCGAAAAAAATAATTTTAAAATAAATGTCGGGCGTGTCAAAATATTTTGTATCTTTGCAGCGCAAAATTCAGGCGGGGTATTAGCTCAGTTGGTAGAGCGTTTGAATGGCATTCAAAAGGTCAGGAGTTCGATTCTCCTATGCTCCACAAAAGAGAAAGGTGTTTAGTCGGTTTTGCACATGCCGCTGTCTCTTGAGTCTTTGAAAGTTATATACAAATTATTTCAAATATTCCGCCAATTCTTTTTCCTCAATATTCCTGAAATCTCCCGCCTTCACAACTTTTCCGTCTTCGATAAACACATAAAGCGGAAATTTACCATACGTAATCGACATAAACTTGGGTGCGGCAATCTTCCAATGCCCGTAGTCATAGGTATTGGTGTGCCTGATGAAATTGCTCACCGCAATGTCGCTGCCTCCAACCACAAATTTTACCTTTTCATGAGAAATATCGTGCTTATCGAGCATCAAACGGAGTTTCTCGGCTCCTACACGACAGTATTTGCACCCCGCAAGCGCGTAATTAATGAGGTATCTTCCTTTGTATATGCCCATCATCCGGTTTTCATGGATAAAAATAACGCTGTCACCGGCTTTATCTGGCAAAATATTCAGAAAATCGATGTATGTGGAATCATTCAAACTTTCGTAAAATGCAATGGTATTGATGTTGTTTTCTTCGGAATAAATCTTGTTGTAGATAACATCCATCGGCATGATAATAAACGAAATTACTGCTGAAATGATGAGGATAATAGCCGTACACCATCGTTTGCTTTTTGGATTCAACAGAGTTTTTATCTCAAAATTATCTTCTTTCTTGATAAAGAAAAGTAAAGCTAAAGTAATGATATTCTTGAGGATAGACTGCCATGGATTGAGTTCGATGAGACTGCCGAGACAATGACAGTTGCTGTCGTCTCTGAAAATTATTGCAAAAATCAAAAAAACGGTAAAACCTGTTGTCATAAAGATGGCAAGCCACCATGTTGGTTTGTATCTTATCTTAAAAATGAGGCTTAATCCTAAAGATAACTCTATGAAAATCAATAATCTTGATAAAAATGTCGTTGTTACAAAACTGAAGATGTTGAAACTGTAGATATAGATTTCAAAATTGTCGATTGAGATAAGTTTCAATACGGCTGCTGCGATGAAAAACACACCAATCAGCAGCCGTATTGTCAGTTTTGAGATTTCTAAAGCTTTATTTGACATTATCTTTCAAAGAGTTAGAGATAATTTTCTTTATCTCGGCGATTTTCTCTTCCTTGTAGTCTCGTTTTTCGGGTTTAAACATGTTTCTATGTCTGCTTCTTCTCACCTTGAACTTCATATTGTCGAAGTCGGGACCTTTAATTTCGATTCCTAATCTGTTGAAAAGTTTAGGGCTTAGCATTGCGATGTTGTAGTCGTAGCTCATGTCAAGATTATGTCGTCCGTAGAGCATGGCGTGATATTTATCCATTCCTATGGAGAAAGGATAGACGTCGATTTCATTTTTGAAGACGGTGAACTGCACGTCGAGGCTGTCGATTTTGTTGTCGGTTTTCTTGCTGAAAAAGAGCAGTTTCTTGATTTTGTTAAATGTATGATTATCAAGTACTACGAGGTCTTGTCCTTCGATGCTGCACGCTGCTTTCAGGGTAGAATATTTCAGTGAATAATCAGCTTTCAGATTTGTTTCTGCCGCAAAATGGAACTCTGCTGAGCCTGCAAACGATTTCAGCATCGGCACGATGGTATCGAGGTCGGGGATGATGCGTATCATCTCGGCGATGTCGATATCGAGCAAGTGGAAGTCGAGGCCTACATAGAGATGATTTTTGCGTTTCGACTTGTAAATTGCTGTCAGTTGCATCTCGGCAGCGTCGCTGGTGAAGCCTATCTCTTCCAGCACGAGGATACCATCTTTTATAGTGAGGTCGCCGCCGATGTTATGCAGCTTCGTTTCGGAAACCTGTGCGTTGTCAATTAATGTGTGCAGTTTTATATTGACTCCGTAAGGCACCATGAACGGGTCGGCGTCGGCTAATGCTGTAGTGTCGGTCACTGCTGTATCAGTCTGCATGTCTGTTGTCGTGTCGGCTCCCATTCCGCTGAATATGTCCATAAGTTGGTCGATGTCGGTGAATTGAGAGGTGAAAGCGAACTCACCTGTGAGCAGTTCGTCGTCCTTGAAATGGTTATAGATGTTGGTGAGTGCTCCTTTGAGGCTGAAGTCAGAGTTGCCAAGCACGATGCGGCTGTCTTCGATGTTGAGTCCTGCCTCGTTGTACGTCATATCTATCTCGGGGATGACAACCTGTTTGCTGAGTCCTTCCATGGCGAAGACGGCGTTGGTGAGGTCGAGGTTAAACTTCGGGTCCCATTGTAGGAACAGGTCTTGTGTCGTAGTGTCGTAGTCTGCGTTGGCGTCGAGTGACAGCGTCTCGGTGGCGAAGTACATCTCGTCGCCCATGGCAAAGACGATGCTGTCGCTGCTATATACTGCTGCGTATGATGTGTTTCCTTCGTTGGCGGAGGGCAGCATGAACGCGCTGCCTGTGGCGTTGATAGAGTGAAACAGCATGTCGTCCATGCTGAAATCGATGGTGCTGAAGCCGAAATCGGCGAGTGCTGCCATGACGCTGGTGCCGTCAAGGACATTCGACACCTGCGCTTCGACGTTGAAGTCGGCAAGTGCCGCCGTCATCATGCCGGTGATGTCGGCGTTGATGTCGCTGCCGCTGAGTTTCAGATGTGCGAGACCGTTTTTCAACACGTTGTCGGCTGGGTTAGGCAACACGAACTCGATATTCATGTCGGATGTAGCCACATTTATAGTATCGAAGTATTTGATTGTCAAGTCTTTACATGCTATGGTGCCGTTCACTTTGGTCTTCATGAGGTCGAGTTCAGTGAACTGGTCAAGGGTGCCTCTCACGTTGATGTCAGCCTTGATATTGCCTTGTGCGAGGAGTTCTTCAGGAAGGAACGACTTCACATCGTTTAAGTCGGCATCGGCTTTGAGGCTGATGTTGCACAGCATCGTGCCGAGTACGTCCATAACACTGCCGCTCGCAGCCACCATAGTATTGTTCATCTTGGCTCTCAACGAGTTAAGAACCACGTCCGACTTTCCGTTTAGGTCGAGGAGTGCATGAAAAGAGGTGTTGATGTTGGTGAGCGGGTATGGCAGCACGTCGTTCATTGCGAAAGATGCCCCGTTGAGCGTGACGTCGGCGGTGACGACAGGCATGGTATTGTCGTCATAAACGCCTTCCACATGGGCGTTGAGTTGTAACTTGCCGTCAGCGTTGATGCCTTCAAGCATTTCTTCTCTCATACCTTGCGGAATAAGATTTATCAAATCGCTGATTATCAACGTGTTAGTGTTGATATCCATGTTGAGATTGATAGTTGGGTCGGTCATGGTGAGTTGTCCCATGAAGTTGATGATGATATCGTTGAATTTCAAAGAAGATTTAGCAAAATCTGCCTGAAGGTTCTCAATGTCTAATTTGAGAGGTGTGTTAAGACTGATATTGGCATTATCGAGATACTTCTCGTCGTCGAGTACTGCCGTTATGTCGTTGATATTTAAGTCGATAGTGCCTTTCACGAGGTTGTAATCGTTGATGTTGCCAGTGTAGTAGAGTGCCATGCCTTTCATACCTGCCGCCACTTTGCTCTCGCCGCCCATTAGGAAAGCGATTGCCCCTGTGTTCACAGTGACGTCAGCGGTGACGTCGTTGTCGGCATATTTGACTTTCCCGTCGATGATAAGGCTGTTGATAGCGGCACTCATCGGGATGGTATCGTCATCGGCTCTTGCAGATATATCGTTGATATTCAGAGTCAAATCTCCTGATATGATGTTTTCGTTAATGCTACCTTTCAGTTTAAGGCCTAAGCCTGTCACCGACGCGGTGGTGTGTGTTGCAAGGTCGGTGTATCTGAGGTTTATATTATTGAGTTTCAACTTGTTAAGGTCGATGAGATATGAATTGGAGTCTTCTGTCTCAGGTTTAGGTTCCGTCGGCTCGCTTGGAGGTAAGATGTCGAAATTATTATTACCTTCCACGTCAAAGAAAGCGTTGATATACCCGCCGTCAAGGAGGCAGCTATTCACTATGATAGCGTTTTCAAACAGCAGTTTTTTGATGTTGAGCGACACTACGCATTCGTCAATGGCGGCAAGTGTGTCGGTGGTCCAGCCTTTCGTCGGGTTGATTAGCACAAGATTATCAATCTGAAGTCCGACATTCGGGAATGTCTTGAACAGAGTGAGGTCAACTTTACCTATGTTATAGTCACAGGTGATGAAATTCGACGCGTATCTGTTGACAAGCGATGTCAAGCGTTTCGGACTGAAAATCAGATACATCGCGATTAATAACACGATAACTATCACGCCCACCAACGAGGCGAGACTTATCCACGTGACCTTGAATGCTTTTTTCATATCAATAAACGGTTATTAGCTAACAACTTTCTACTTTTAACTATCAACTCTTAACTATCAACTGACTCTACACTCTAAACTCTACACTCTAAACTCTAATTAACTCTTGTCAGCGTGTATTCAGCTCTCCAGCCTTCGTTATTATACTTAAATGTCGTCGCATTCAAGATGAGGATGTTGCAATATTGAGGGACAACGCCTGCTCCTGATTGGAAATTCACTATTTGTGTGAGTTTGTTATTCGAGTCGATTGACCATGTGAAAGTGTCGGCATCATCTTCCTGCACATCGTCGGCTGTATCCCACATTTTACCGGTACCGTTTGAATAGTAAACCTCATAATAAGGTTCTGCATCTGATGTCTTCCATCGTCCCACGATAAGTTCAGAATAAGGTGTTGAACTTGTGGTGTCATCATCTTTTTTCGAGCACGACACTGTCATCAATGTGACGACAACCATCGCTGCTACCAATAATGCTATTATCTTTTTCATGATTCCATATTTTTTAAAATTACTAACTTCTAACATCTAATGGCTAATCTCCGCTATCATCTCAATCTCCACCATCACCTCTTTCGGGAGCGTTTTCACTGCGAATGCGGCTCTTGCCGGAGGGTCTTGCTTGAAATATTTTCCATACACGGCGTTCATGGCACCGAAGTTTGCGATGTCGCTGAGATAGCATGTCGATTTTACCACATTGTCGAAGGTGCATCCTGCCTCTTTGAGGATGGCCTCAAGGTTTTTCATCACTTGTTCGGTCTGTTCCGTGATGCCGCCTTCCACCACGTTGCCTGTTGCTGGGTCAACCGGCATCTGACCAGAGATGAAAAGGAATCCGTTAGCTGCGATGGCTTGGCTGTAAGGTCCTATCGCGCCCGGGGCGTTGTTTGTTGCGATAGCTTTTTTCATTTTATCCAATTATTAAAATTATTCATTCTTTCTGTCACTTTTCTGATGTAATTCTGTGTCTCAGGCAGCAGTTTCTTCTCGAAATACTTGAAAAGCTGGTCATACGTCATCTCGTTGATTTGCGGGATGGCCTTAGAGATATTGGTATCGCCACGCAGTGCGCGTGCCACGTTGCCAGCCCCCGTGTTATATGACGCTATGACGCACAGGTTTTGGCTGTCTTTATCGTTGACTTTGGTATAATATCTCTTCTTCAGTAGGTAGAGGTAGTGCACACCCATCTCGATGTTGTTTTCCGGCTCGTAGAGGTAGTTGCCTGTCGGTGCGTCGAACGGTTTCTTGAGGCTTTGAGCGCAGTCGGCACCTGCTGTGCGAGGCACTATCTGCATCAGGCCGTAGGCGGGCACGTATGACTTGGCTTTCGGGTTGAACGACGACTCTGTCTGCATGATAGCGTAGGCGAGGGCAGGCTCCACATTCCATTTCTGGCAATATTTCTCTACCTCGCTTTTGTATTGTTCGGCACGTGTACGGATATGGTCAGGTGCGAGTTCCAGCTTGATTGTCACCATCTTACGCTCCACGTTGTCGGCACCCTTGATGACTTTCACCTCAGGTTTCGTTTGTGCCACAATCTCTTTAACGTCTTTCTCGATGGTTTTTTCTGTCACTGTCTCGCCCGATGGCGTCTTCACTTGATTTTCAAGGACGGGTTTCTCCTGCAACGGCACGGCTTGTTCAACCTCGGAGTTGTAGTCTTTGGTCTTGCCTTTGTTGGTGAGCAGAAATTTGAGTTTTTGTTCTATCTCTTTGTTATCCACAGGTTTATCTGCCTCTTGGATGATTTCTATAGTGGCTTCGCCATTCTCAAAATCGACGACACTTCTCGAATTGCCGTCATCGGAATATTCCACCCAATCCTTTTGCGTACTTTCCGTCACGTTGCCTTTGCCCCATTTATTCTCCATCTCTTTTACGAAATTAGCGTAGGCTTCTTTTTCGGCTTTCACGTAATCTTCGTACTCTTTGCTGAGTTTTTTGATGCCCTCGGTCTGCTCTTTTTGCATTGACTGCATCTGTTCATTTTGCTCTCTTACGAATTTTTCATATTCAGATTCTATTTGTGCAAAACCACTAAAACAGCTTAAAATCAATGTGATAAGAATAATTTTCTTCATAATTCAGTTAAAAAATTTAAAGATTAATACTGCAAAGATAGTAATTTTTTCATAAAACCCAATATTTATTTCAAATTTTTTAGATTTTATTTATTCTAACAACTAAAGTCTAAAGTCTAAAGTCTAATAATTATCCCGATAATCTTTCTTCTTTGTCAGCTTCAGGTCTTGCAGAGCCGAGGCCTTCACGTTGATTTGGAAGTTCCACGATTTGTACGTTCCGTAGGGTATTACGTTGAATCGCATTTCCCAGCAATGAAGGTCACGATAGACAGTCAGAGAGGTGTATGAAATCTTGTTTGTCTCGAAGTCCCATCCGGTTTGTGCCGACACTTTCCACTTCGGAGAGAGGTTTACCTCGCCTCGCAGGCTGAGCGTCTGCACCGATGTCCTATTGTCTTTCAAGATATAGTTGATGTAAGATAAGTTATTGGTCAGACGTAAGTTATAGCTCAATGACAACGACCAGCTTGTTGACCAATCCACGTAGTCGTCGGGGTTGTTGAGGATGTCGTTCATTTCTTGTTCCGATGCGAGTTCGGATGTCTGAGGTTTGTTTTTGGCATTTTTTTTGTCTTTTTTACTGAAGGTCTGGTTATTCAGTGTATAGCTTGCGCTGAAGTTCCATGCTACGCTTTTTTTTCTGAAGAGACGGCGGTTTACGTCCCACTCGAATTTGTTGAGTTGTTTGCTTCCCGTCGAGTCGAGGACGTAAGGGTCCCAGACGCTGGAATATTGTATGCTGAAGTTTTTGAATAGCGTAGTACGCCCGCTGATGCTGAGATACGACCAGTTCAACGAGTCTTTTGCTATATCATAATTGCCTGATAATGTGAGGTTTTCTATTAAAACGACTTTCTTGAGACCTGTGATGGTATCTTTTCTGGAGGGTACTTTTATTTCGAGATTATTGCTAAGGCTATATGTTAACCTTCCGGAACGAGCTCCAGGCGGTGCACCGTATATGCTGCCTTGATAATAACTGTATTTTTGTTCCACGCCGTTGCCGTCGATGTATGAGGAATAATAGTTCCAGAACGCTTTGCTATAGTCGGGATTGTACGAGAAGCCCACCGTTGGCGTGAAGACGTGCCTGATGGCGCGCACCGGACCTCGCTTGAAGGTCAGCATGCCATAGATTTTTGTGGTGATGTTACTCGAGACATCGTAGGTGAAGACATTGCGGAAACTATTGATTGTGTCGGTCTTAAGATAACTCGTGCTGTCGTCAGTGACCCAGTCTTTGGTGTAATATTGCAGGTACATCTTGTCGGTGAGGTTGAGCGAAGTTGTCCACGTGAAATATTTGAACAGTTTCACCGGCAAGTTGACAGGCACACGATGTTGGAGGCCGTTTTGCAGGTGGTCGAGCCAGCCGTCTTTGAAGAAAAGGCTGTCGGCCATGTTTATGTAGTTTTTGGCGTTGGCAGAATAGCTAAGGTTAAGCTCGCTGTACCAATGCTTTTTGCCGGGTTTCCCAATGTTTTTCAAAGGATAGATGCGGTTCATAGTGAGAGTTATCTCGGGCAACGTTATGGTCATGTTGTGCGTCAGCGTGTTCTGACTGTGGCTGCCGTTCACGGTGAGATAAAACTTATTGGCGAAGCTTGTCTGATAAGCTATGCTCGACTGAAATGTGTTGCTCAGATATTCTGAAGTCGAGATGGCATTGTATTTGTTGTAGTTGTTACTCACGATATATACGTCGGCGGAAAACGACGACTTTGGCCTCGCTTTGGCATCTTGCTTATGTACCCATCTTACCTTGAAGTCGGTACTCTCCTGATAGTCGGCGGAGCCATCTACGCCCACCTTATTGATGGCGTAACTCGCTGCAAGGGAGCCGTTGAATTTATATCTCTGGACATATCGGAATGTGGGTCTCAGTGCCCAGCTACCTCGTGTGTAAATGTCGCCGATGAGTTGCAAATCCATGTAGTTGTTGATAGCCCAGTAATAACCGCCGTTCTCAAAGTAAAAGCCTCTGTTTGCCGACTCGCCGAATGACGGTATGATGATACCCGAACGCTGTCCTTTGCTGTTGGGAATCAATGCGAAAGGCACTACCAACGGCAACGGCGTCTCCTCGAGTTTGAAATAAGCGGTTTTTGCCACAATCTTGTCGTCGGGGATGACAATGGCTTTGTCGAAATGAAACTCGTAATGTGGATGTTCCTGGTTGCTGCACGTGGTGAACGAGCCGGAGTGGATGTTGATTTTTCCGTCGTCCATCTTCTTGATGCGGTCACCGTGAAGATAACCCTGCGCGTCTTCAGTGAAAACCTTCGTGATGACACCTTTTTTCGTGTCGAAATTAAAAGTCATCTCATCTGAGAGATATTTCTGCTTGGCCTGCGTAAATACAGGCTTTCCGACGATTTTTCCTGTCGAATCCGGCAATCCTTTGGCGAAGACGGAGTGTTTCTCGAAGTCGAACTCCACGTAATCGGCTTGAATCTCGATATCGTCGTATTTTATCACCGCGCCGCCATAATAAAAAATCTTGTTTTTGCTGAAGTCTTGTATCGTCGAGTCGTTGCAGCTTCTGTCAATCTGCGCATCAATGGCCGACTTTTTCCTCTGATTATCAACACTGTCGGCAATGTTCTGACTTCTGCCTGCGAGCGGAGATAACATCAGGCAGATGAAAAAAACGATAAAAAAACGATATGTCGAGTTTTTGTACAAGTTTTTTATCTAATTTTGTAAAAATATTTCAAATTGCAAAGATACGTTTTTATGAGCGATAAATTAAAATTTTTTCTTTTATTAACGTGCTTTTTTCTTTTTTCGTCTGAAAATCATGCGCAAAAGCCTCAGATTCAGACTGTTGTGATAGATGCTGGACATGGTGGGAAGGACGTCGGAGCGGTCGGAAAGAAGGCAAAAGAGAAGAATATAACTCTTGCTGTGGCGAAAAAAACAGGCGAGTATATCAAAAAAAAGTACCCTGACGTCAATGTCATTTATACCCGTACCACTGATGTCTTCGTTGAGTTGATGGAGCGTGCACGTATTGCCAACCGCAACAACGCCGACGTCTTCATCTCGATACACTGCAACTCGGTGGCAAACTCGCCCAAGACTTGCGGTGTGGAAACATTTATCATGGGCGAGCATCGCAACACTGCCAACCTAAACGTGGCAAAACGCGAGAACGCCTCCATCCTTTATGAGAGCAACGTGCAGGAAGACTACGGCGGCTTCGACCCTAACAGCACTGAGGCTTACATTGCGTTTAGCTTTTTACAGAGTGAGTACAAGCAGCATTCGCTTGAGCTGGCCGAACTCGTTCAAAATGAGTTAGTTACGCGAGCTAAGAGGAGTAACAGAGGTGTGCAGCAGGCAGGATTTCTGGTGCTTTACAAAACGGCGATGCCGTCGATACTCATCGAGCTTGGCTTCATCTCTAATCCTGCTGAAGAACAATATATGATGTCGTCGGAAGGTCAGGATTATCTGGCATCAGCGATATATCGGGCTTTCTGCACGTATAAGGCGAATTATGAAAAAGAATCAGTGAATCTACAGCAGGAGACACCTCAACAGTCAGAGATGCCTGAAAAACCTGTGGTTGACAAAAACAAAGGCGTCGTTTATAAAGTGCAGTTCACCACAAGAAGCCGAAAACTCGACAATCCACAGTCGGTTTACAAGGACCTGCAAAACATTGATTACTATGAACATAACGGCATGTTCAAATACACCGCAGGCTGTTTCGCCACCAAGGCAGAAGCCGATGCCTATCTGAAAGAGGTAGTCGCAAAAGGCTACGACGGTGCCTTTGTGGTGAAATTCGAAGACGGGGTTAGGAAATAAAAACTATTCCTTCACTATCTTTTCTTCATATTCTTTCCCGTCTGCCATCTTGATTTTCATGATGTACATTCCGGCATGGAGGCCTGAGATGTCGATAGTTGTCTCTTCAGACGCGCCATCTCCTGTTACATAAAACTTCAAACTTCAAACTTCAAACTTCAAACTCCAAACTTCACACTTCAAACTAAAGGTTCTCCTTAAAGTACTCTGTAATCTTCGTAATCAGATGCGCCCTGTCCATGCCATAGACGTTGTGGTCGTGGCCAGGGTAAACAAAGTAATCCATCTGTTTCTTGTTGTGGATGGCGTTCTCCAAGAAGCTCAAGCTGTTCTGCCACACCACGGTAGGGTCGGTTGAGCAATGGATGATTAAGAGTTTGCCCTCGAGCTTGTCAGTCTTGTTGTCCAAAGCTGTCAGTTCATAGCCCTCGGGGTTCTCCTGTGGGGTGTCCATATAACGTTCGCCGTACATTATCTCGTAGTATTTCCAGTTGATGACAGGACCGCCGGCGACGCTGACCTTAAACGTCTCAGGATAGTTGATTTTAAGCGAGGTTGACATGAATCCGCCATAGCTCCAGCCGTCGCTACCGATGCGGTCAGCGTCAACGTAAGGCTTCGTCTTGAGGTATTCGATGCCGGTCATCTGGTCGTGCATCTCCATCTGTCCGCACTGGCGGTGTATCACCTGCTCGAAGGCCTCGCCACGGTCGGCAGAACCTCTGTTGTCAACAGTGAAAACGATGAACCCTTCCTGCGCCAGATAGTTGAGATAGATGCCAGCACCCGCCGTCCAAGAGTCGGTGATGAGCTGGGCGTGAGGACCGCCGTAAACATATACTATGACAGGATATTTCTTGTTTTCATCGAAGTTGTAAGGTTTTATGATACGTGTATAGAGTGCCTGTCCGTCCTCTGCCTTGATGGTGTCAAGCTCCGTGACGCCGATATTGTACTCCTTGAGCGGGTCGTCGGCTTCAAACAAAGGTGCGAACAGTCTGCCTTTAGCGTCTTGGATATCAACGGCACGTGCCACATCAGTGCTTGAGTAATAGTCGATGAAGAATTTGCCGCTCTTGCTTGGAAGCACGCTGTGAGTGCCATGTTTCTGAGTGATGCGTACCTTTTTCCCGTTTTTGAGGTTCACCTTATAGAAATGCCGCTGCAACGGACTTACTTCAGTTGAGGTGTAATAGGCGTTGCCGTTATCGTCGAAGCCTTCGAAATCAGTGACGACGTAGTTGCCTTTCTCAATTTGTCTCGCCTTGAGTGTCTTGGTGTTGTGCAGCCACAGATGATAATATCCGTCGCGCTGTGCGAGCCACACAAACTCGGTGGTGCTTCCCGGAAGGAAATATGCAGGTCCTTGAGGCTCAACATATTGTGCGTCTTCGTCGTGGAATATGGTCTTGCTGAACTCGCCGTTCAACGCATTGTACTCGTTGAAGTTGAGCGTGTCCTGACCGCGGTTCAAGATGCCGATGTAGATATGCTCGTTGTCGTTGTTCCATGTGATGGCGGTGAGATAATGCTCCTCCGGCTCGCCTGTCTGCATCACGATGTCTCTGTCTGTCTCAAGGTCATAGACGTGCAGTTTCACAATATGCGAGGTCATGCCGGCCATAGGATATTTTATCGGTGTGGCGGTGGCGATGCGTTGTGTGATATCCACAAGAGGATAGTCCGTCACCATGCTCTCGTCCATCACGTAATATGCGAGTCTGTTGCCGTCGGGCGACCAGAAGATGCCGCCGTCGATGGCGAACTCGTTGCGGTGTACCGACTGTCCCGCGATGACGTGCTCGGGGTTGGTGGTGAGACGTATCTGGAACTTGCCATCGGCGATGTATAGGTCGTTGCCTATAGTGTATGCCACTCTCATCGTGGATTCCGAAAGGTTTATGTTTTCGGCTCCGACAGGAAGAGTGGTAATCGTTTTTATCGATTTGGTATTGATACTCAACGTGTTAAGATTTATATTGCCGTCATCTGCCATCTTGTAGAAATATCCCGCATTCTCGTTTGTCCAGGTGATATTTGGCAGTCGTTTAAACTCGTTGAGGCCGTTGTGTTTTGCCATGATATTGATTTGTTCAAGTGTGAGGAGCGTGTGCGATGACTTCTCGCCCGGTGCCTGCATCTTAAGCTCGTCGTCTTCGGTGAAGACATATCTGTCGTTGTCGCCTAACCATCTGAAAGTCTTACTTGTGGGGTAGATGCTGCGGTTGTTATACGATGCGTCTTCCGGCGTGAGCATCTTCTTTCCCTGCGCAAAAGATGTTAAAACAAACATCATCGCAAAAACTGTAATAATTAATCTCTTCATTTCTTTTATTTTTTCTTTAAACTCTAAACTTCAAACTTCAAACTTCAAACTTCAAACTTCAAACTTCAAACTTCAAACTTTAAACTTCTATAGGCTATGAATAGCTTCCGCGAACTTCATTAGCGTCTCCGGCTCTTTTTCAAACGCCGTTCCTATGGTGATGATGTCGGCTCCTGCTTTTGCTGCTTCCATTGCTGCTTCTGGTGTCCTGATGCCGCCTCCCACGATGAGAGGCACCGTTATCATCTGGCTCACCTTCGAAATCATGTTTGTCGAGACGGGTATGATGGCTCCGGAGCCGGCTTCAAGATAGATGAGTTTTAGTCCCAGCATCTCTCCGGCGAGGGCTGTGCACATAGCGATGTCGTCTTTGTCGTGTGGTATCGGCGTGGTGTCGCTCATATACGTCACCGATGTCGCCTTGCCGCTGTCGATGAGCATATAACCTGTCGGGATAATCTCGTTGCCATATAATTTAAGGTACGGCGCTGCAATGACGTGACGTCCTATAAGCATCTCCGGATTGCGTCCTGAAATCAGTGATAAAAGCAGAAATCCATCACAATACTTGCTGATTTGCAATGAGTTACCGGGAAAGATAAGAACGGGGATGTCGGAGTTGGATTTTATCTCCTTGATACAATGTTCAAGACTGTCGGTGGTGAGCAGGCTGCCTCCCACGAAGAAAAAATCTACGTCGGCTTCGTTGGCTTGCGCCACTATCGAGCGAACCTGTGCATCCGACGGCTTGTCAGGATCTATTAGAACTGCAAGCTTTTTACGCTTTTTATCTTGAAATTTTTCGTATAATGTCATGTCAAAATTTTAATCTGCGAAGTTACAATTTTTATTATAATGTTAGTCGTTTTGGAAATTATTTTTTTAAAATAATCCTGAAAGTCGTCCCTTGTCCCATCACGCTGCTTTTCACGAAAATTTTTCCTTTATGATAGTTTTCGATGATACGTTTTGCAAGCGACAGTCCCAGTCCCCAGCCGCGTTTTTTAGAGGTATATCCGGGTTTGAAAATCTGTTTGTACATTGAGCGTGGCAGTCCTTTTCCGGTGTCGGTGATGTCGATGAACACGTTGGCATCGTCTTCTGTCATCTCGACGGTGAGCTTACCCTTGTCGCTCATGGCATCGATGGCGTTCTTCGTCAGGTTTTCCAGGACCCAGCTGAACAAGGCGGCGTTCAGAGGGATAACTATTTCTCTCATAGGAAGTTGCACGTCGAACTCAAACTTCGATGAGAAACGGTGTTGCAAATATTTTATGGTCTTATCGACGGCAGCCACCACATCGGTAGGTTCCAGCGTCGGTATCGAGCCTATCTTTGAGAAACGTTCCGTAATGGTATTGAGTCGTTCGATGTCGTTCTCCATCTCTGTCGTCCCGATAAACGGCTTCTCTTCAAGTTTCAGCAGTTCTATCCAGCCTATCAGCGAGCTGAGCGGCGTGCCTATCTGGTGTGCTGTCTCCTTAGCCATGCCAGCCCACACCTGATTCTGTTCCGAGCGTCGCGCGTAGCTGAACAAAAGATACGCCAACAAGATAAACAAGCCGAAGACAAGTATCTGTATCATAGGGAAATAACGCATCTGCGAGAGCAGGTCTGACCTCCTGTAATAGACGTATGCCTTGTTGTTGTCGATGTAGTTGACTTTTATCGGGAAATGCTCGTTCTGCATGATATGTATCTGGTTTTCAACGTATTTTGGGTCTTGCATCATGAGTGAGTCGAGGTTGCCGAAAGCCAGAATCTTGTTGTCGGCACTATCCATGATGATGACAGGTGCTCCCACCGCGTTGTCGGTCACGTCGTCGATGAAAAGCTGAAACAAGTCATCAAGGACGCCCTTTAACTCGGTGTAAATCAACGACTCATTATAAAAAAGCCATTCCGTCTTCCCGAAAAGGTCAATCTTTATGGGCTGATAGATGTTGAAAGCCTGTTGCATCTCCTTGTCGAAGATTTTCTTGTCTTTCAGATGTTCGGGCAGGTTTATCGAGAGGTCGATGTTGCGGTTGTTATCGGTTATCACCACAGGAATGCTGATGTTGCTTTGGATAATATCAAGATAAATGGATGTGTTTTCTTCCGGTCCGGCTTCGAGGAAGCTCTCATACGCCTTCGCCAGCAATTCCACGCGTTTCTGCTCTTGTTCGCTCACTTCCGTGAAAAATTTCTTCGTGTAATTCATCAACTCGGCATGGCTCTGCACTGCCTCCGCCCACATCTCTATCTGCTTCGACTCTTGCTCCGCAAATCTCTGCACAAGATGGTTCATGTAGTAAATAGAGATGAAGATGATGACAATGGCAAGCATCGCCAACGAAATCTTCCATCGTTTCTTTTGTATGTAAAAATTTTTTTTCATGACTACAAAAATACAAAATTTTTAACAATAACATCTGCATATAGCAAAAATTGTTGTATCTTTACACGTTTTTTTAACGGTGAAATTTTTTGATTATTATGGACTATAATTTTGAAGAAATCGAGAAAAAATGGCAGCGGTCATGGCGTGAAAACAAGGTGTATCAGGTTGATATTGACCACGATAAGCCTAAGTTTTATGTTTTGGACATGTTTCCTTATCCATCTGGTGCCGGTCTCCATGTGGGTCATCCTCTCGGATATATAGCGTCGGATATTTTTGCGAGATACAAACGTCTGAAGGGTTTTAACGTGCTTCATCCTATGGGGTATGACGCTTACGGGCTGCCTGCGGAGCAGTATGCTATACAAACGGGTACGCATCCGGCTGTCACGACGGAGAAAAATATCAACCGTTACCGTGAGCAGATGGATAAAATCGGTTTCAGCTACGACTGGGACCGCGAGGTGCGTACCAGCGACCCTCATTATTATAAATGGACGCAGTGGACATTCATCCAGTTGTTCAATTCTTATTATTGCAATAAATGTAAGAAAGCTCGTCCGATATCTGAACTTGTTGATATTTTCAGCAAGACAGGCACTGCCGGTCTCGATGTGGCATATACTAAACCATTGATTTTCAGTGCAGAACAATGGAATGCGATGCAGGAGAGAGAGCAGCAGGAAACGCTGATGAATTATCGTCTCGCATATCTGGCAGATACTATGGTCAATTGGTGTCCGGAGTTGGGCACGGTGCTGGCTAACGATGAGGTGCAAGACGGACTTTCGGTGCGTGGTGGTTATCCTGTGGTTCGTAAGTCGATGAAACAGTGGCTGTTACGCATCACGGCGTATGCTGAACGTCTTCTCGAAGGTCTCGACACCGTCGATTGGAACGAGTCGATAAAAGACGTGCAGCGCAACTGGATTGGTAAGTCGATGGGAGCCTCTGTTTTCTTCAAGGTGGCAGACAAAGATATTGATTTTGAGGTGTTCACCACACGTGCCGACACTTTGTTTGGCGTCACGTTTATGGTACTCGCTCCCGAGCATGATATGATAGATGAACTCGTCACCGCCGAGCAACGCTCGGCGGTGACGGAATACGTCAGCTGGGCAAAAAACCGCTCCGAACGTGAACGTATGTCGGAGGTGAAGAAAGTGAGCGGCGTGTTCACAGGCTCCTACGCCGTCAACCCGTTTAATGGCAGACGTATCCCGATATGGATATCCGACTACGTCCTCATGGGCTACGGCACCGGCGCTATCATGGCAGTGCCCGCCCACGACAGCCGCGACTTCGCCTTCGCACGCCATTTCAACCTCCCGATAATACAGGTGGTGACAAAACCCGGCGAGAAACCGACAGACACAGCCACGTGGACGGAGTCGTTCGACGCTAAAGAAGGCGTACTCGTCAACTCGGAGTTCCTCAACGGTCTCACAGTAAAACAAGCTATCTTACGTATGATAGAAGAACTCGAGAAACGCCATATCGGCAAGGGAAAAACTAATTATCGTCTCCGTGATGCTATCTTCAGCCGTCAGCGTTATTGGGGGGAACCGTTCCCTATCTATTATAAAGATGGAATGCCGTATGCTATGAGTATCAACGATTTACCTCTTGAACTTCCTGCCATCGATGCCTATAAACCTACCGAGAACGGCGAACCGCCTCTGGCACGCGCTAAGAATTGGGTCACCAAAGAGGGTTATCCTATCGAGACGAACACCATGCCGGGATTCGCCGGCTCCAGCGGATACTACCTTCGCTACATGGACCCGCATAACGAAAACGAATATGTGAGCCGCGAGGCTGACGACTACTGGCAACAGGTTGACCTTTACATCGGAGGCGCGGAACACGCCACAGGTCACCTCATCTATAGCCGCTTCTGGAATAAGTTCCTCTTTGACCTCGGAATAGCCTGCAAAGACGAGCCTTTTCAGAAGATGGTCAACCAAGGTATGATACAGGGACGTTCCAACTTCGCCTACCGTGTCAATATGGAGAAGATGTGTGAGTATAACGTCTGGAAAATGTTGAAAGACAGACGTTTAGGCGTTGAGTTTGTGAGAGACTTCAAAGACGGCCGCCGTCGTTTCGACTTCTTCTGTCCCGAAAAAGGCATCCTCGTGGAAATAAACCGCATGGGTAACCTTGAGAAAGTGGCGGAACCGTGGATTCAATATGCCGAAGAGAAAGGCTACCGTCTGCTTCTCGTCCCGATTATCGATGTCGTTAACGATTACGAGAGAGGTACCGATTTCGTGAAACAGAAAATAAAAGACTTGATTGCAGGCAAACACGTCCCTACTTTTGTTGATGGTACCGCCTACAACCGCGGTCCTATGTTCATCTCCGCTAACCTGCCCGACCGTGAACTGTTTAGCGACCCTATCCACGTCGATATCAATATGGTGCATAACGATATCCTCGACATCAAGGCGTTCCGTCAATGGCGTGACGACCTTCATGACGCACAGTTTATCTTTGAAAAAGATAAGGACGGCAACGACATCTACGTCTGTGGTAACGAGGTGGAGAAAATGTCGAAGTCGAAATATAACGTCCAGAACCCTGACGACCTCGTGGCTCGCTACGGTGCCGACACCCTCCGCCTCTATGAGATGTTCCTCGGCCCACTCGAACAGTCAAAACCATGGGACACACAAGGAATCGAAGGTGTGTATCGTTTCATCCAGAAGTTCTGGAAACTTTATAACGGCGAAAACGGCATCAGCGATGTGCCGGCAACGAAAGATGAGCTGAAAGCCTTGCACCAACTCATAAAAAAAGAAGAGGAAGACATAGAGCGCATCTCACTGAATACCGTTGTCTCTGCCTTCATGATTTGTGTCAATAAACTGACAGAACTGAAATGTAACAAACGCGAAATCCTTGAACCTCTTACAGTTATGATTTCGCCCTACGCACCCCATATCGCCGAAGAACTCTGGCATCAACTGGGACATAATGATAGTGTCGTGAACCAGAGATTTCCTGAGTTCGATGAGAAAAACGTGGTCGAGAACACTTTCTTATATCCGGTTTCCTTCAACGGAAAGAAACGTTTCGATTTGGAACTGCCTCTCGATGCCAGACAGGATGAGGTGCAGAAAGCGGTTCTCAACGCGCCTGAAGCCAAGAAATGGCTCGACGGAATGACAGTCCGTAAGGTGATATTCATTCCAAAAAAAATTATAAACATTGTGGTAGGATAATGTAGAGACGTATGAAAATCTGTCTCGTGATATAAATGAAAATGTAACAACAAGTTTTTTAAATGAAAAAATTATTTTTTGCAGTACTAATATTAATAGGTGTCGTTTCTGCTCCTGCCCAGAACCTCTCCTTGCCTGACAACGACCCCGTCATTATCGAACGTATCGGGCAATGGCAAGACCTGAAGTTCGGCTTCATGATGCACTGGGGCATGTATTCACAATGGGGCGTCGTCGAGTCGTGGTCGATATGTAACGAAGATTGGATTGATAGGGGAGGAGCTAATTATATTAAGTATAAGAATGATTATCAATCACTTAACACCACTTTCAATCCTACAAAATTCAACCCTGACGAATGGGCAAGGCTCGCAAAAGAAGCCGGAATGAAATACGTGGTCTTCACTACCAAACATCACGACGGATTCTGCATGTACAACACCAAGGAAACATCTTATTCTACCGTCGATGCTTCTTGTCCTTTCTCCGAAAATGAGAAGGCCGACATCACTGGTGCTGTCGTGCAAGCCTTTAGAAATCAAGGCTTTTGGACAGGGCTGTATTTTTCTAAGGCTGACTGGCATCATCCCGATTACTGGGCTGAACAGTGGGCTACCCCCGACCGTAACGTGAACTACGACCCTCAGAAATATCCGGAAAGATGGCAAAATTTCTGCGACTTCACATACAATCAAATCAAAGAATTGACACATAACTACGGCGACATCGACATTTTGTGGCTCGACGGCGGCTGGGTGCGCCCTGAATACAGTCTCAACGATGAATATCGCTCGTGGCTCGGCTGCAAAGGCTATATCCAAGACATCGACATGCCTAAAATAGCAGCAATGGCACGCGAAAACAATCCCGACCTCCTCATCGTTGACCGTACCGTCCATGGAAAATACGAAAATTATCAGACACCGGAACAACAGGTACCCGACACCCTTCTGCCTTTCCCATGGGAGACGTGTATGTCGATGGGTGATTCGTGGTCTTACGTGGAGACGGATAACTACAAGACTACCAATAAGATAGTGCATCTTTTGGTAGAAATAGTGGCTAAAGGAGGAAACTATTTACTCAACGTCGGTCCTTCTCCCGATGGCGAACTGCCCCCTATAGCGGTGGAACGTATGCACGAGATAGGTAAGTGGATGAAAATAAATGGTGAAGCTATCTATGAGACGCGTCCTTTCTTCCCTTATTGTGAAGAAAAAATCAGGTTTACTCAGAAAAAAGACCGCGTTTATGCGATTTATATGCTCGATGAAGGCGAGAAATTACCTGAAGCTATTGAAATAAAAGCTAATCTTGGCAAAAAAAAGGTGAGAATTCTTGGCAGCAAGGCAAAAACGAAGATGATGACGACGCCAAATGGATACCTTATTGGTATTAATGGCGATGTGAACCTTGAACACGCCGTGGTTTTTGAATTAAGATAAAAAAAGAAATATGAAAGAAGAACTTAAAAAAATCAATCTTCCTTATCTTATTGCAGATATTAATCTCGCGGAATGGGGGAGAAAAGACATTGAAATCTCGGAACATGAGATGCCGGGTCTTATGGCACTCCGTAGGAAATACGGCGAAGAGAAGCCTCTCAAGGGAGCACGCATCAGCGGCTCGCTCCACATGACCGTGCAGACCGCCTGCCTCATTGAGACGTTGAAGGCTCTCGGCGCGGAAGTGCGCTGGGCAAGCTGTAACATCTTCTCAACGCAAGACCATGCGGCGGCGGCTATAGCGGCGTCAGGAACGCCCGTCTTTGCGTGGAAAGGCGAATCTCTCGACGATTATTGGTGGTGTACCATGCGTGCCCTCACCTTCCCTGACGGCAACGGCCCCGACCTCATCGTGGACGACGGCGGTGACGCTACACTGTTGATACACAGAGGTTACGAATGCGAGGACGACCCCAAACTCATGGACGTGAAACCTTCTAACGCGGAAGAGAAGGCTCTCATGGGTGTCATCATCGAGACGTATAAACACGACCCGCAACACTGGCATAAAGTCGTCGCCAACTGGAAGGGCGTCTCCGAAGAAACGACGACAGGCGTACATCGTCTCTACCAGATGAAAGAGGCGGGAAAACTGCTCGTCCCCGCTATCAACGTGAACGATAGCGTCACTAAAAGCAAGTTCGACAACCTTTACGGCTGTCGTGAGTCGCTCGCCGACGGCATCAAACGTGCCACCGACGTCATGCTCGCCGGTAAAGTCATCGTGGTGCTCGGCTACGGCGATGTTGGCAAGGGCTGCGCACAGTCGATGCGCTCCTACGGCGCCCGCGTGCTCGTCACAGAAATCGACCCGATATGCGCACTGCAAGCCGCTATGGAAGGCTACGAGGTGACTACGATGGAAGAAGCCGTGAAAGAAGGTAATATCTTCGTCACCTGCACCGGCAACTGCGACGTAATCACCCTTGAACACATGCTCCAAATGAAAGACCAAGCTATAGTGTGCAATATCGGTCATTTCGACAATGAGATACAAGTCAATGCACTCGAAAATTATCCTAACGTCAAGAAAATCAATATCAAACCGCAGGTCGATAAGTTCGTTAAACCCGACGGCAAAGCTATCTTCATCCTCGCAGAAGGCCGTCTCGTAAACCTCGGATGTGCTACAGGTCACGCCAGCTTCGTCATGAGTAACTCGTTCACCAACCAGACGCTGGCGCAAATCGACCTATGGAAGAAACGTGGTACATATCCCGTGGGTGTGTATTGCCTCCCGAAATATCTTGACGAAGAAGTAGCCCGCCTGCATCTTGAGAAAATTGGAGTGAAACTGACAAAACTGACGCAAAAACAAGCTGATTATATTGGAGTTCCTGTTGAAGGCCCTTATAAATCAGATATTTACAAATACTAATTGTGGATTCTCAGGGCAGTGCCATCGAAAGTAGTGAAGTATTGGATGAGAGAATAGCCGTCGCCGCCTTCAATGATGCTGCCGTCAAGAAGCGAGTACTTGTAACCGCTGCAAGTGTCAAGTACAAAAGGTGAGCTTACAACGAGCCGATAGTCGGGACAGGCGTATGGATTGTTCGGCGCAAGCCTGTCGTAAGCCTTAAACTCATCAAGGTTGTATCTATAAACAATGATACCGTAACTTGGCAGTTGTGAGGTGAGATACATCCAACCACCAACAGCGTTAAGTTCTTGATACTCAATGCTGTTGGGATAGATAGTAAAGTCAATGTTTATTTCGGGCGCGTTAGGATTGTCAGGTTTGCTGTTGCATGATACCAACAGGCTCATCAAAAGGATTGTCAGACCGAGAAGTTTGAATTTTGACTTCATGCAAAGTGATTTTTTTAACAAATTAATATAACATCGATTGTTTTAACGAAAAAAAATAGTTTTTATTTTACAAAAAGACATGCTGTTTGGGATAAAAAAATCTGTGCAAAAACGTCGAAATTTAAAAAATTTAAAATTTTTTTCAGTTGGATAAAAAATATAAGATGCTTATTTTTAACGTGTTACGTGGTAAAAAATATAAATGTTGAAAAAAAAATTTAGAAATATTGTAAATTAATTTGTGAGATTTAAAAAAAATGTTGTATTTTTGAACCCCAAATAATGCACTAATTAGAGTAATAACATAAAAATTCAAGGTATGTTAAAAAAATTACTTTTTACACTCTGCATCGTGCTGGCGTCGTGGTCGTTAGCACTTGCACAACAAGGTCGTCTCAAGGGTGTCATTAAAGACAAGGATACTGGCGAGCCTATTCCATTTGCCAACGTCGTTTTGGAGAACGGCGGTACGCAGGTGGGTGGTGCGAGTTCGGATTTCGATGGAAATTATGACATCAACCCTATTCCTCCGGGAACGTATGACCTTAAAGCGACGTTTGTCGGTTACAATACTCAGATTAAGAAAGGCGTTGTCATTCCGGCTAACCAGATTATTTTTGAAGACATCTTATTGAGCATGCAGTCGGAAGTGCTGGATGTTGTTGAGATTGTCGATTACAAGGTGCCTTTGATTTCGAAGGACCAGACTTCAATGGGTGCTACCATCACCGCTGAGGAAATTGCGAAGATGCCTAACCGTTCGGCAGAAGCTGTTGCAGCTACTGTGGGTGGCGTGTTCTCGGCCGACGGTGAAGTTGGTAACATGCGTGGTGCACGTTCAGAAGGTACTGTTTATTACATCGACGGCGTTCGTGTCATCGGCCAGTCGTCAGTCCCACAATCAGCTATCGACCAAGTCGAAGTCATGCTGTCAGGTACGCCTGCTATGTACGGTGACGTCACAGGCGGTATCATCAACATGACAACAAAAGGCCCTTCAAGAACATTCGGCGCAGGTATCGAGGTGGAACAGTCAGTCGATGGTTATGGCCACACCAGAGTCGGCTTCAATGTGCAGGGACCTCTCATCAAAGGTAAAAAAGCAGAGACAGCTCTCTTGGGTTTCTTCTTGTCAGGTGAGTTTACCCGTAACAAAGACGGCGCGATTTCTGCAATAGGCCATCATAAAGCAACCGACAGCTGGCTGGAATACATAAAGAATAACCCTCTCCGCCTCGCAAGTTCAGGCGATGGCGTCTATCCTAACGGCGAGTTTACCAGAATGGGCTCAATGGAATATGTGAAAAACTCACAGAATACATCCAACTGGAGCACTGCTTTCACCGGTAATGTCAATATCCGTACAACCGAGACTATCACCCTCACAATAGGCGGTAGCTTCAATAAGTCAAGAAGTCACGAATTCAGTCGCTCACAGGAATATTTCAACTTTGATAAAAACTATGTCTATGACAACCAGACATGGCGTGTCTATGGTCGTTTTACACAGAGATTCCCAACGGCTCCCGAAAGCACATCTTTCATAAAAAACTTCTACTATAGCTTGCAGATTGACTATACCAGAAACAACGCCTCAAACTATGATCCTGATCATAAAAAGGATATCTGGAAATATGGTTACCTTGGTAAATATACCATCTATAAGACCCCGTCTTACGTGATGGACACGGCCATCACAGTGAATGGTCATACCTATAATGGCGTATGGCATACCGCATCATGGGACTATGATACATTGGTGACATTCCAGGCAGCAGAATATAACCCGTTGCTCGCAAAATATACGACGATGATTTATGACCTATATAATGATCCATCAGGACATTATACCAACTTCGATGAACTGCAGCTCAGCCAGGGTCTTCTCAACTCAAGTTCACCTTCTGCTTTCTACGGTCTGTATGCAGTTCCAGGCACAATCCAGTCGAATTATGCGTATAGCGAGAGAGACCAGTTCAACGTGAACCTCTCAACAGCTATGACATTAGGAAACCATGAAATCAAACTCGGCCTCCAATATGAACAGCGTAACAACAGATACTATGGCGTGAGTGGATACAACCTCTGGTATCTTATGAGAAACCTCGCTAACTTCCATATCGACCAGTTGGATATAAATAATCCTGAAATCGTTTCTTATAATGGATTCGTCGATACAGTCAAGTTCTACAGAAACTATAACGCTGCCGACCAGTATCAGTTCGACAAGAATCTCCGTTCAGCTCTCGGACTCAGCGTAACAGGTGTCGATTGGATTAATACAGACTCGTATGACTTTAACGATAACTCCATCGAGTATTATGACAGAGATGGTGTCATGCATAAGGCATACCTTGAAGATGGATTCGATATCAGCATGTTTACTCCCGATGAATTGACCCAGAACGGTAACTCGTATGTGTCATACTATGGCTATGACTATCTCGGTAAGAAACTTAAAAAACAGCCGAGTTTTGAGGACTTCTTCACAGAAGTTGACGAGAACGGCAACTATACACGTCCTGTAGGCTCATTCAGACCTATCTACATGGCTGGTTATATCCAAGATAAGTTCGCTTTCAAAGACCTTATCTTCAATATCGGTGTTCGTGTTGACCGTTTCGATGCTAACCAGAAGGTTTTGAAAGACCCGTATATCCTTTATGACTACTATACGGTAGGTGATTGGATTAGCAACGGCAAAATAGTTCTTCCTAACGGCTCCACAGTCGATGTTCCGGGCAATATCGGTAATGACTATGCAGTGTATGTCAATAATATAAAGGATGTGTCACAAGTTATGGGCTATCGTTATGATAATACATGGTACGATGCTAACGGTGCTGAAATCAGCGACCCTACAACTTTGAATGCCGGTAACGGTGTCACAGCATGGGTGAAAAACTCTGAACAACAGCACGTCGATGTCAAGTCGTTCAAAGACTATAGTCCGGAATGGTCGGTGATGCCGCGTATCTCCTTCTCATTCCCGATTTCTGACGAGGCTCTGTTCTTCGCTCACTATGATGTCTTGACACAGCGTCCTTCAAATAACTACACCAATATCTATGACTACTACTATTTCTCACAGAACAGTAGCACCCTCAACAACCCTTCACTGAAGCCTTCACAGACTATCCAGTATGAGCTTGGTTTTACGCAGAAACTGACATCATCTTCATCTATGACAATCACAGCTTTCTACAACGAGCTGCGTAACATGATACAGATGTATCGTTACACCGGTGCATATCCTAAGGATTATTCGTCATATAGCAACTTGGACTTCGGTACTGTTAAGGGTATCACAGCATCATACGACTTGCGTAGAACCAAGAACGTCCGTCTGCGTGCATCTTATACATTGCAATATACCAACGCTACCGGTGCTTCAGCAACTACGATGTCGGCCTTGATTGCAGCAGGTGTCCCTAACTTACGTTCCACATTCGCAATGCCTTGGGACCGCCGTCATCAGTTCAATGTCACTTTAGACTATCGTTTTGCTGACGGTAAGGACTACAATGGTCCTGTTTCAAAACGCGAGAAATCAGGCAAGAAACCGATTCAATGGTTAGCAAACACCGGTGTGTCTGTCACAATGCAGGGCGGTTCCGGTATTCCTTACACAGCACAGAGTAACGTTAATTCTCCTATTGCGGCAGGTACCAACTTGCTGAAAGGCTCATACTACGGCTCACGTCTCCCATGGGCATTCCGCTTCGACCTCCGTCTCGACAAAGACATCAATCTCAACATTGGCAAGAAAGATAAGGAAAACAAGCGTCAGGCTTATCTCAACGTCTATCTCCAAGTGCTCAACGTGCTGAACTCAAAGAACATAATTGGTGTCTATTCATCAACCGGTAATCCGGATGACGACGGCTATCTCTCAGCTCCTGAATGGCAGCGTGAAATCGCTAACCAGACAAACGCTGACTCATACGCAGAGTTGTACAGATTGTATGTTGACAATTTCAACAACTACTCGGCGCCTCGTCAGATTAGAATTGGTATGATATTTAACTTCTAAACAGAAAATAAATACTGATAATATGAAGAATATAATTCGTTTATTAACTGTTGCATTTCTTATTGCAAGTGTAACTGAAGTAAGAGCCGAGAAGGTCAAGATGAACGGACCGCAGACTCGGAATCTGAAACAAACCACAGCAGGATGTACTCCTTCATCAACATTCGCATGGTTGAATATCAACAATGCGAGAGTGCGTGTGAACGCCGGTGGTGATATGTGGTGGGACCTTCCGGGCGGCTCCGGTGCCAAGTATTACATCCCGGCCAACGGCTCTGCAACATCATTGTATGCAGGTTCTTTGTGGATTGCTGGTATGGATATCAACAACCAGTTGAAATGTGCCGCTGTGCGTTTCCGCCAGGTTGGTAATGACTTCTGGACCGGTCCTCTTACAATCGACGGTACAGCCTCCATCGATGCTGCCACATGTATGGAATACGACAAAATGTATAACATCACACGTGCTGAAGTAGATGATTTCCTTGCTCACTGCGATGACAACGGAATCCCGGCAACCGGATACGAAATTCCTGCTAACATCGTCAACTGGCCGGCACACGGTGACCCGGCAAGAGGAATGAGCTACTATCTCGCTCCTTTCTTCGACAGAGACGGCGACGGTACATACGAGCCGCGTCAAGGTGACTATCCTTATTACGACATTACCAACGAACTCTGCCATACTCAGACTCCTACCATGGAGGAAACGTATGCAGGAACAGTAAAAGGCTCAATCCTTGCTGACCAAGTCATCAAAGGAGACCAGACAATTTGGTGGGTGTTCAATGACAAAGGTAACTCACACACTGAGACAGGTGGCTCGGCTATAGGTATGGAAATCAGAGCTCAGGCTTTTGCTTTCTCAACAAATGATGAGATTAACAACATGACATTCTATAGCTATGAGATTATCAACCGTTCAACCTATACCTTGACAAACACCTACTTCTCACCTTGGACCGATGTTGACCTTGGTTATGCCAAGGACGACTATGTGGGATGCGACGTCTCGCGTGGTCTCGGCTATGGGTACAACGGTGCTGCTATCGATGGTAACGGCGAGACAGAGGCATACGGTGCTAACCCTCCGGCGGTCGGCGTTGACTTCTTCCAAGGTCCTTACCTCGACCCAGATGGCATCGACAATCCTAAATATGATGCCGACGGCAACCAGATCTGCGACGAAAGTATCAATGGTGTGAACTTCGGTAACGGCATCATCGACGACGAACGTTTCGGTATGCGCCGCTTCGTGTATCACGACAATACGTCGAATCCTATCAACGGCGACCCTTCTGAGGCAGCTGAATATTATCTCCTCCTTAGAGGTATCTGGAAAAACGGTGCGAAGATGGAATACGGCGGAACAGCAGTCCCGGGTTCGGCAGGCTGCGTGGGTCCTGTTTGTGACTTCATGTTCCCGTATGACTCCGACCCTTGCAACTGGGGTACAGGCGGTGTCGCCCCCGGCGGCGGATTTAACACCAACGGCTTCTACTGGAGTGAAGAGACAGGTGACAATAATAACCCTAACCCTGTGAATGACCGTCGTTTCATGCAGTCGGCAGGTCCTTTCACCCTGAAATCAGGTGCTGTCAACTACATCACATTCGGTGTGCCGTGGGCACGTGCCACTACAGGCAAGGCATGGGCATCAGTGGAACTCCTTCGTAAAGTTGACGATAAATGCCAGTCGATGTTCGATAACTGCTTCAAAGTCCTTGACGGACCTAACGCACCGGATATCACCATCCGTGAACTCGACAGAAAACTCATCGTTTATCTCTCAAACTCTGCCACTTCAAACAATGCCAATGAGGATTATGCAGAGATAGATCCTAACATCCCTGACGGAGATACTATCAACGGACAGTATGTGGCATTTGACAAATATTTCCGCTTCGAGGGCTATCAGGTGTATCAACTCGCTAACAGTGAGGTAAGTGTTGACCAAATCACTGACCCGACGTATGCCCGTCTGATTTATCAGTGCGATATCAAGAACAATGTCAGCAGAATCATCAACTTTATCTATGATGATAACATCCAGCACAGTGTTCCTACCATCATGGTAGAGGGTGCTGATAATGGCATTCAGCACTCGTTTGTGGTGACACAAGACCAGTTCTCAAAAAATAACGACCCGACTCTTGTCAACCATAAGACATATTACTTCATGGCTATCGCATACGCCTACAACAATTATCTTGAGTACGATCCTGAAACAACATTGGGTGCGGGTCAGAAGGAACCATACCTCGCAGGTCGTAAGAATATCAAATTGTATTCTGCTATTCCTCACAAGATTGTTGACGGTACGATTATCAACTCATCGTATGGCGATCAGCCGGTTGTGACACGCTGGACAGGTATCGGCAATGGTGGCAACCAACTCGAACTTTCCGACAGTGATGTCAAGACATTGCTCCAACGTACACCTGCAAGCGAGACCAACGTTTTCGGTATGGAAGATTATCCTGTGATATATCATCCTACATACAAGAAAGGCTTTGGTCCTGTTAGTGTCAAGATTATCGACCCGTTGAATGTGAAGCCAACAGATTATGCACTCTGGTTCAAAGATTTCAGGAAATCGATGGTGTATCATGTTACAGGTGATGTTGCCGTTGCAGGTGACAAGGCCGAAAAACTTGTCTTCAAGTGGATGTTGAAAGACCTTGAGACAGGAGAGGAGTTTGAGTCAGATACTACATCGGTGATTTCGAGCGAGAAGTTATTCTTCGACAGAGGTATATCAGTTGATATCTTGCAGCCATGGAATGTCGGACCGGTTAAAGTTGGTACAGGTGGTGTGAACTCACACGGCGACAGCGTCAATTCATACGCGGTACTCTCACCAAACAACGGTATTATCACTACATCAGTGACATACGCCGACAGTTCAAATCGTTGGTTGTCGGGTATCAGAGATGATGATGCCGTGGCATCAAGTGCTTTGAACTGGATACGTTCAGGTACTTATGCAGACCAAGATGATCCAAGTAACAACGACTACGGTGTGGCAAGTAAGACAGGTGGTACATCAAGACCATTCGACCCGTCGGAGAATTATGAGAAGATAGCTGAAGGAACATGGTCACCATATATCTTAGCAAGTATCTCTAATCCGAAACAAGGCAACCCTGGTCCTGTGTTGAAGCTGAATAGTAAAATTGACTCGGTGTTCTTCAAGATTGGTTCTGTCGATATTGTACTTACAGCAGATAAGTCAAAATGGAGCCGTTGTCCTGTTATCGAGATGTGCTTGGACAAGAAACTTGCAGAGAACAATGGTATTCAGTTCAGTTACAGAAGACATGCTTCTGTCGATAAGAACGGCAACTATGCTGCTGCAACATACGAGGAAGCACTTGCCATGGAGCCAAGCGACAATCCTGATGACCCGAACTACATCAGTGCATACGGCATGGGTTGGTTCCCAGGATATGCAATCGACATTGAGACAGGTTCACGTATGAACATTGTATTCGGTGAAGACTCGTTCTATGCCGACCTCAACGGACGTGATATGCTGTTCAACCCGCCAGCGGTGAAAGAAGCAACAGCGGCAGGCGGTTCACAACTCACAGACCCTGTTATTTTCGACCAAATCGACGGCACGGCAGTCTTTGGAGCAAAACACTATGTCTATATCATCCCGATGAACGATTTAGGTTCTGATGACGCTTTGGTCTATAGATGCCCTGCATACGATGCCGGTAAGTATATGTTTGACTTGTTGAACTTCGCTGATTCTCATGCTGCCTCATATAGGACTGAAATTTGGAAACAACCTACATGGGTCGGTATGCCAATGGCTGTTGAAGGAAAAGAGTGGTTACCAGCCAACAATCCGGTCAAGATTTCAGTGCGTTTGTCGAAACCATATAAACTCGGTTATAGCAACATAACGCTCGATTATGAGAATCCAGACCTTGTTGATTATGTTGACCATCAGGGTTATCTGCCTTACTATACCTTCACAACCAAGGGCTATGGTCCTGAATACAACAATGCTGAAAAAGCTAAAGCAGACCACGACCTCATCAGAGTTGTTCCTAACCCATACTACGCTTATTCAAGCTACGAGCCTAATGCTCTGACACACAAGGTTAAGATTACCAATCTTCCTGAGAGGTGCGTCGTGACAATCTACACAGTGAACGGTACTAAGATACGTCAGTTCAAGAAAGACTCATCGGTAACATCTATCGACTGGGATCTTACTAACCATGCTAATACGCCTATAGCGAGTGGTCTTTACATCATCCATGTGAAAGACAATGTTAATGGCGGTGACAAGACAGTTAAGTTCTATTGCACGATGCGCCAGGTTGACTTAAATACATTCTAATATTATTTTGCGAACAAATTAAAAGTACACGATCATGAAAAAGTTATTTAGAACTATCGTAATAGTAAGCTTGACAATCATCATTGGATTTACGAGCACAGAAGTATTCGCAGGTAATAAGGATAGAGCCGGTCAGGCAGGAGCAAACGAGCTGTTAATCAATCCATGGGCGGCATCATCAGGATGGGGCAATGCCGGTATGGCATCCATCAAGGGTGTTGACGCTATGTGGAGCAACGTGGCAGGTATCTCGTTCACCAACACAATGGACCTCGATTTCTCATACACGAACTGGCTTGCCGGTTCCGACACCAAGGTCGTATCATTCGGCTTATTGGCACGTATCTCAGAATCGGTGGTAGCCGGTCTGTCGGTCATGTCGATGAATTTTGGCGAAATCGAAAGAACTACTGTTGAGAACCCTGACGCAGGTATTGGTACTTTCAAACCCAACTTGATGAATATCAATATCGCTGTGGCGAAGTCGTTCTCTAACAGTATCCACGGCGGTTTCGTTTTGAAAATCATCAATGAACAGATTGCTGATATCTCTGGAACGGGTGTCGCGTTGGATGCTGGCATCCAATATGTTACAGGTATTACCGATAATATTCACTTCGGTATTGCCCTGAAGAACATTGGACCTACCATGAAGTACAGTGGCGACGGTCTCACAATCAAGACCATCCTTGACCAGATGGAATCAAGCATCACGGTAGTGCAGCGTGCTGATGAGTTTGAACTTCCTACACAGCTGAATATCGGTGCGGCTTACGACTTCAACTTCGAACAGAACAGTCGTCTGACCTTGGCTATCAACTTCAATTCAAATGCTTTCTCAAAAGATCAGTTCATTTTCGGTGCTGAAGGCTCGTTCAGAGACTTTCTCTTGCTCCGTGCCGGTTATACTTTCGAGAACGGCATCTTTAAGGATATTGAAGATGATGACTGCTCAAACGTAAATAAAGGATTGTCGCTCGGTGCCACAGTACAGGCTCCGCTCAACAACAAAGGTTTGAAGGTCTGTATCGACTATTCTTATCGTAACACAGCACACTGGAATGGCACACATTCGGTGGGTGCAAGAATTTTATTCTAAAAAAGTCTTGCAATTAAAAAAAAAGTTGTATCTTTGCATACGATTTTACGGAAAAAAAGGCCCTTATTTCGGTAAGGGTCTCTTTTTTACAATGAAAAAAATTAAATAATTATGGCGGATATAGAATATTTTACACAGGCCGGACTACAGAAATTGAAGGAAGAATTAGAGAATCTTTGCGTCAATGAACGTCCGAAGATTGCGGCGGCAATAGCAGAAGCACGCGACAAGGGTGACTTGTCGGAAAATGCGGAATACGATGCAGCAAAAGAGGCGCAACAGCTTCTTGAGATGAAGATTGTGAAGTTGCAGCTGACCATTGCTAACGCTCGTGTCATCGATGAGTCGAAGATAGACACATCGAAGGTTTTGATTTTATCGACAGTCAAAATCAAGAATGTGAAGACAAAACAGGCGATGACATACACCATTGTTCCTGAAAAGGAAGCTAACCTAAAGGCAGGAAAAATTTCCATCACGTCGCCTATAGCCAAAGGTCTCCTTGGCAAATCGGTGGGTGAGCAGGTGGAGATACAGGTGCCGGCAGGTAAGATTATGTTTGAAATTGTGGAAATAACAAGAGAATAATCATGGCATCGATATTTTCAAAAATAGTAGCAGGTGAGATACCATGTTACAAGATTGCCGAGAACGACAAGTTCTTTGCTTTCTTCGACATAAGGCCACTCGTTCCTGGTCATACTTTAGTAATCCCCAAGAAAGAAGAAGACTATATCTTCGATATTTCTGATGAAGACCTTGCGGAGATGATGGTTTTTGCCAAGAAGATAGCAGTGGCGATAAAGAAAGCCATCCCATGTAAGAAAGTCGGCGTGGCGGTGATAGGTCTTGAGGTGCCTCATGCACACATCCACCTTGTGCCTATGCAGAAAGAGGGCGACCTCGATTTCAAGCATGAGAAGATGCTTCCGACGGAGGAACAGTTTAAGGAGTGGCAACGGATGATAGTTGATAGTCTTTAGACTTGAGTTTTTAGACTTTGAGGAGATGGAAGATACTTTTAAGATGGTGGCAAAGACTATGGCGGGACTGGAAGGTGTTCTTGCTGACGAATTGACTGCTCTTGGGGCGGACAAGGTGGAGCCGTTGTACAGAGCCGTGAGTTTTGAAGGCGACAAGGCGTTGATGTACAAGGCCAACTATTGTTGTCGCACTGCGTTACGGATATTGAAGCCGATAAAGACTTTCGTGGCACGTAATGAGCTGATGCTGTATAACAACATCTTCAATATAAAATGGTATGAGTACTTTAACATCAACGAGACCTTTGCCATTGATGCCGTGGTGAGCGGAAACTATTTCAAACACTCGCAATATGCTGCTTTGAAGGTGAAGGACGCCATTGCCGACGAGTTCCGTCAGCATTTCGGAGCCCGTCCTTCTGTGGATGTTGATGACCCTACTTTGAAAATCAATGTTCATATTGAGAATGAGAGGGTTACGCTTTCGTTAGACAGCTCGGGCGAGTCGTTGCACAAGAGAGGCTACCGCAAGACCGTCGATAAGGCACCTATCAGCGAGGTGTTGGCGGCAGGCATGGTGAAGCTCACGGGTTGGAACTACGATTGTAACTTCGTAGATTGTATGTGCGGCTCAGGCACAATCCCGATAGAGGCGGCGATGTGCGCCATGCATATCCCAGCGGGATTTTTCCGCAAGAAATGGGGATTCATGACGTGGCGCGACTTCGATAAGGAACTTTGGCTCAAAGTGGTTGAAGAAGCTGGTGCTGAGATGGAAGAGTTTGATTATGAGATACTTGCGTCAGACCATTCCGCTAAGGCGGTGGAGATAGCGCGCGAGAACATTACCAACGCACATCTCAACCATGATATCAAGCTGAGCAAGCAAGACATGTTCACAATGATACCACCTGAAGGAGGCGGCATCATGATTATCAACCCGCCTTACGGTGAGAGACTGGAGGAACGCGACATCATCAATCTTTACAGAAGTATAGGCGATGCTTTGAAAAGGAATTTCAAAGGGTTCGAGGCATGGATTATCAGCAGCAACAATGACGTTTTGAAGCAAATAGGACTGAAGCCATCGAAAAAAATTGTATTGTATAACGGGCCGTTGGAGTGTAAATTCGAGAAATTCGAGATTTTCGACGGCAGCTATAAGGAGATGAAGTTATTAGCCATTAGCCATTAGCCATTAGCCATTAGTTGTTGGGGGGGGTAAAATAATTCATTTTTTTCTTGCATTTGTGAAAATACCTTTATAATTTTGCGTACTTTTTATAAAGTGGTTTGTAAAATTAGGGCTATGTACAAAATTACAAGACATCCAATACTCGACATCGCCGGTGGCGAGACAGTAGAATTTATTTATGACGGGAAGAAAGTTGTAGGACAGCAAGGCTACACCATTGCGGCTGCTTTGCATCAGGCGGGATTTCCTATTCACAGTCACAGTATCGACGGGCGTGAGCGTTCTCTGGAATGCGGCATCGGCAAATGCGGTGCCTGCGAGATGCTTGTTGACGGTAAGATACGCAGAATATGCATCACTTTGGTTGACGGAGTGAAGGAGGTGCGTGAGATACCGAGAGATTATCAGCCGGATTACAGCGAGAACCCGCAGAAAGAAGTGAAGATATACAAGACCACGGTGGCTATAATAGGCGCGGGGCCTGCTGGCTTGGCGTGTCGCGAACAGCTGAACAAATTCGGCATATCCAACCTTGTCATAGACAACAACGCGCGCATCGGAGGACAGTTCAACATGCAGACGCACCAGTTTTTCTTCTTCGAGAAAGAACAGAAGTTTGGTGGTATGCGTGGCTTTGACATTGCGAAGACCTTGGCTGGCGATAACCATGAGGGTATCCTGCTTAACTATACCGTTTGGGATTTGCTTGAAGGCAAGCGCATAGCTATCAAAAACATTGTGACACAAGAGGTTGCGTACGTCGATGCAGAGCATCTCGTGGTTGCCACGGGTGCGGTGCCGTTCATGCCTACTTTTGAAAACGACGACCTCCCAGGGGTGTACACTGCGGCCGTCTTCCAGAAGATGATGAATCAGGAGCATACATTGCTTGGCAAAAAGGTGTTGACAGTGGGCGCTGGCAACATCGGCTACCTCACTTCATACCAAGGAATGCAGGCGGGCGCCCATATCAAGGCCATCATCGAGGGCATGGACCATGAAGGCGGTTTCCCTGTGCAGGCAAATCGCGTGCGTCGTCTCGGCATCCCGATCATGACATCGCATATCTTGCTGAAAGCGATTCCAAATAAAGACCATACCGGCATAATAGGCGCGGTGATAGCGAAGTGCGAGAACTTCAAGGCCATCCCGGGGACAGAGCAAGTGATTGACGACATAGATATCATCAACATCTGCACCGGCTTGATTCCTGACAGTCAGCTGCTTACGAAAGGAAGGCACGTGTTTGGACTCAACACTTACGGCGTTGGTGATGCGGTGCGTATCGGCGAAGGCACGAGTGCTGTGCTTCGCGGCAAGCAAGCGGCATTCGAGGTAGCGCAGAACATAGGGTTGAGATTCAATTATGATGAATATCTCGAAGTCTCGAAGCAATATATCGAGTCGCAGCAACATCCGGTGAGGGTGCTGCAGGAGCCGCGTAAGCCTGAAGCCGACAGGATGATGGCAAAACCTTTCGTGATTGCCGACTGCGTCTATGGATTTGCTTGTAATCCCTGCTCATTCAGCTGTCCGCAGAACGCCATCACCAAGGCGAGCACGTCGTCGGTGCCTGTCATCGACTATGACAAGTGCATCGGATGTATGAACTGCGTGAACCACTGTCCGGGCTTGGCAATCTTTGGCTACGACCTAAAGAAAAACACATTGTTCCTGCCAGTGGAATATGAGGTAAACGAAGGCGCGGAGGTGTTCTTGGTTGACGACAACGGCAAGATAGTGGGCGAGGGTGTCGTGGAGAAAGTGCTGAAGAAGAACAACAAGACCAATGTGGCAAGAGTCAGAAGTCAGAATACAGAAGTAAGAAGTAAGAATCTGACTGATGCGAGAGGTTTCATTGTTAAAGAGAGTTATCCCAAGCCGATAGAGTTCAAGCCGTTGAAAGAAGTGGAGGCCAAGACTTATGTATGTCATTGTGAGGATGTTACGCTTGAGACCTTGTTAAACGTCATCGGCGAGCGGAAGTTTATCTCCGTTGACGAGTTGAAGCACATCACGCGCATGGGCATGGGTCCATGTCGCGGAAAGCGTTGTGTGCCGAGAGCGAAGCAGATATTACGTTCGTATGGCATCGAGGTGACGGGCGACAGCACGCCGCGAGCTCCGCTCGCGGCGCAGGTGACGTTAGGCGATGTGTATAACGCCAAGGCAAAGGAAGTGAACGTCTTCCCGACAAACAACAACCTGCGGAAAGAAGATGTGAAGGTGCTCATCGCCGGCGGCGGCATGGCAGGCTCCGCCTTGTTCAGATACTTCGCCGAGGCGGGCATGAAGCCTGTTTTGGTCAACTACGACCGCGGCTCGACATGGCGTTGCATCGGAGGCGGCCGTCCGGCGTTCTCGAACCCCGACATCTCCGACATTGCGAATCATAACCTTGAGATTTTCAAGGAAAACCAAGCGAAACACGACATCGGGTTCAAGATGACGAGATATGTGAACCTTGTGCATGACGAGGAGACGTACAAGGCCTTGGACGCCTCGAGAGCCTGGTCGGACGCCTATATGATTGAGAAAAAAGACTTCCGGAAGGAGATCTCGCCTCTGTGGAACATGAACAACGACGTGTATTCTCATGCCTTGATTTCCAACGACTGCTGGCAGGCGACGCCGGGCAAGACCATCGACTACGTGCGTGGCATCGCCATCGAGCATGGCGGGCGGCTGATGGAAGACTGCGAGCTGCTTGAGGTACGTAAGAAAGACGACAAATATGTGGCGTTGGTGAGGACGCATGACAAACAGTTCGTGGAGTTCACCTGCGAGCATTTCGTCAACTCGCTGGGTTGGGGTGCCGAGAAATTCACCGACATGCTCGGCATCGACACGAGGATGTATCCCGTTAAGCATCAGGCGTTTATCACGAGAAGGCTGCCTAACATGGGAGTGAAGGGCGACTCGCTCGACATGATCATCGACCGTCGTCATTATAAGGGCTTCAGTGCCGTTTACGGACAGCAGTTCGGGCACACGGGACAGATTATCGGATGCGCTTCGCCCGACTGTGACGCTTTCGAGGCGCGGCAGAACCTGAAATACAACAGCAAGGAGTTCTTGCAAATAGTGAGCGAGGTGTTCGCCGACTGGATTCCGAACCTCGCCAGCGTAGGCTTCCATGCCGTGTGGGCAGGCTATTACATGGAGCCGCGTTACATCGTTGACCCGGAAGTCGGTCTGCTCGTCGGACTGCGCGGCCACGGATTCATGCTGAGCCAATATCTTGCGAAGATTTATGTTGACAAATATCTCGGCAAGCCCGTTCCAAGTTATATGGAAGACCTGAAGATTACAGGTAAAGGCTTGAGTGAGAACGCGTTTAAGTAGAAATTAATAAATAGTAACGACAAACCCGAAGACTATTCTTCGGGTTTTGTTTTGTTTAATAATGTTAAAATCCAGTCGTAAATAGCTTTTGCGGCAAACGAAATTATTATCACTTCAAGGAAAAACAAAAGCGCAAAAACGATAGTAGTGACGGGATTGTTGTAATTTTTAGCCAAACAGACAAACTGCCATCTGTATATCCCGTGAGTCACGAAAAGCATCATGGAGATATTTCCGATGAAAATCAATATCTTACGAAGAAGCTTCAGCTTTAGCTCACAACTGAATATTCTGATGAAAATGTAGATGGAAATATATGTCACACTCAAAAATGTGAGCGGGAAAAACGCATTGTAAAAGTTTCCTAATATGAATATTGTAAGCGCAATGAGAAAAACCCAAAAATTAGCATTGAGGTTTTCTTTTTTCCCTAAATAAATGCCGAGACAAAATTCAGGGAAATGGCCGACACAATGTTGCATAATGGTAAGACCACCAGGAAGACTTGTGTTGTTAAGCATATAGTATATTATGATATATGAAATGGCTGATATTGCAACAAAAGCCTTGAAACCGTGTTTTGAAATCAGTTTATATAGCAGCGGGAAAAAGATGTAGAGTTGTATTATCATGCCGAAAAACCACCAAGGACCATTGATTGTCATCGTCTCACCCGGAATAAAGGTGTGAATGAATAATAATTTGTATAAAATACTCTTGAGTTCTTTATTTGTTGGTAAAGCGTAACTCATTGAAATTTTCGATAAAAAGAAAAAAACTATTCCTATAAGCAGCATCGCATAGATTTTTTTCAACCTATCCGCCATAAAATGTCCCCATGTTTTTTCTTTTTTCATAAAAGACTTTGCAAGTCCGTAGCCGCTGATGAAGATAAAAATTTCGACACCGTAATGACCAAGATAACTGAACAAAATATTGATGAATTCCTCCGGCGAATCGACGAAAGACTGTATGAATTCCCTCACGTGGCTTGCCGCGAAATAAAACTCATTTTCAATGCTGTCGATTGGCATTATCCAATGAAAAAAATTGTGAAATAATATCAGTAAAATTGCCACCCCTTTTATTATCGAGGTTTGTTCTTTGGTGAATGATAATATTGTCGCTTTGTAATTCATTTCATATCAAATTCAAACGCAAATGTATGAAATTTTTGTTTTCATATCAAAAAAAAAGATATCTTTGCAAAAGATAATAATAATGAGAGTTGTGTTTGCAAAATCAAAGATAGTTATTGTAATGGCCATTATGATGGTTTTGGTTTGTTGTGGTTGTAACCATGATCAAAAGGTTGATGAAGGCTTTGTGTATATCGAAGATGGGGTTTTCAAGATCGATGGTGGAACATTTTTCCCGCTAATGCTTAATTACAAGCTTGAACTGATGGATTTTGACGGCAATATGGTGTTTGCGGCTGCAAAGTATTATGATAACTACGATATTTATGAGTCGACGACGAAGGAGGAGGCGGCAGATCAGTTTTCGGGGCACATGCAGCTTATTGAGGAACTGGGTTTCAATACTGTGAGACTTTGTATGAATGTGATTTCGAAAGACGATAACGGATATTATTACAAGACGCAGAATAGTCGTGTTTATTTGAAGGAAAATACAAAAAAAATAACTGAAGCGGTGAAAGAGATGGTTTCTATTGCTGAATCTCATAATCTGAAAGTCATGCTTCTGCTCATGCCGTCGTGGGATGATGAACTCACAGAGTTTAATACCGCACTTATGAAACATCTTTCTAATGAGAAGGCGATTTTCGCTTTCGACTTGATGAACGAGCCACTTTATTTCGACATTGTGAGAGACCGTAAGAAAGCTGACGCGGTGAAAACAGCGTCAAATTGGGTGAAAAACGCGAAGAAAGCAGCTCCTAGCCATCTTGTTACAATAGGATTTGCAGAGCCGATAGAGGTTTTCAGTTGGGATGCCTCAATGATTCCTATTGATTTTGTCCAGTTTCATACGTATAATCCTTTGAGCATTCCGAACGAGACTTTATGGTGGAGTAAATATATCGGCAAGCCATGGATGATAGGCGAAACATCGCTGCCGGCAGACAATGATTCGGTGTCGTACGAACAGCAGCGTTTCTTTGCAGAACAGGCTTATCAATATGTCATCGATTGCGGAGGAATTGGTTTTGGCTGGTGGGAATTTCAAGATGTGCCGGAATCGTATGGAATAAATTATGAAGGCACTTTTTCAGGCATTTTGAACCACAAAGGAATAACTACAACGAAAGCGGGACATGTGATTCAAGGGACACTGAAGTCCGTGGCATATTCTTTTGCTAAATTCAAGCCAATGAAAAAAGGCGAACCGGTGAAAGCTGTAAATTACTACAACAATTTCGGTTATCACAATGCTGTAATAAGAGGGCGCATAGTTGATGACAAAACAGGAAAACCGATTGAAGGTGCTGCAGTGCGAGGCTGGAACAAATGGTGGAGAACAGGATTGAACACGTGTACCGACAAAGACGGTATTTTCAATCTTTACAGCAACGATGAGTGTGTGCATTTTGCAATTTCAGCTCCGGGAATGGAGACAAAACGCTTTGATTTGAGTCTGGAATACTGCAATGAAAATGGTGAAATAGACGATTTTACTGACTTGCCCAATAGGGACATCAAGTCGAGTATGGTGTCGTATCAGTCGTTTTTGAAAGATGAAAACAAGTTGTTTGAATTTAAGGAAGGCGAGTTCGACAAGGCTGTGATTTTTGCCGATATGGGAGAGATAAGATTGGTAAAGTTGAATAAAATACAACAATTTAAAGATGAAAAGAATGAATATCAATAAGATAAGAGAGTCTGTTTTAGCTGGGTTGGATGTTTGGGTAAAATACGCCTTGTTGTGGCTACTGCTCACTTTCATACTGCGTCTTGGATTCTTTTTTGTGATGTATGCTGCCGGTTTAATACAAGGCGCGTCATTCCATATTGTACTGTCGGGCGTTTATTTTGATGTGGCTTTAGTGCTTGAAGTGAGTGCGATAGTGCTTATTCCGTTATTGATAGTCAATTACTTCATTCCTAAAACCATTAAACATTTTGCCGTTATATTTATCACGATTTATGTTATTGTTTATGGTGGACTCATCGGATATTATTCGAATGTGAACCTTCCGTTGGATAGAGTGTTTTTTGTTTATGGTATCGGTGAGATGTATAGCATAATCGTGTCATCGGTGAGTTTTTCGTTCCTTCCGTTCTTTGGAGTGGCTGTTTTGGTGGCACTTTACGTGTTGCTGATTCGTTTTTGGAACAAAAAAATCCGAATTTCAAGGTTATTGTCGCTTTGTTATCTTTTCTTGACAATAGTTTTTATTGTTTTTTTCAATTTCAAATCATTGATTACCAGCGATAAAAACTATAAGTCTTATCAAGATTACTGCCTTGCGGCAAATCAAATTGTATATACATTCAACGATTTCAATGAGTATCGTAAAGAGAGATCGAGGGAAGAGGATTATACCTCGTATGACGAACAAGTGATTAAAGATGCGAGGAATCTCCAGACTTTGTTTCCTGATTTTAAGTATGTTGACATTCATTATCCTTTCATGCGTGAAGCCGATGATGTAGATGTGTTTGGTGATTTAATGAATCCAACGACTGACGGTAAAGCTCCTAGTTTTGTGTTCATTATTGTTGAGAGCTTGGGGCAAAGGTTATCGTCAGATCAACCGAAGATGTCGTTCACGCCTTTTCTCGACAGTTTGAAAAAAGAGTCATTATATTGGCCGAATTGCTTGGCATTGGCTGAAAGGACCTTCGGTGCTCTTCCGAATATCTTCTCTTCGGCACCGTATGACAAAACTGGTTTTGCACGAACGTGGTTTCCAATTCCAGACCATAATTCAATTTTGAAAGAGATGTCAATCAACGGATTTACATTGTCGTTTTATTATGGCGGCAATGCATCGTTCGATGGACAGGATGAGTATATGCGAGGTAATGGCGTGGGCTATATTATGAAGCCATCAGAAGCTGATTTCGACCAGGAGAAAAAAGAACAGATGATGCAGGAACACAGCTGGGGAATGTACGACAAAGATATGTTCAATGCCGCAATCCGTCATCGTGATACGACGGCAAGAAACCGCCAGTTTACTGATGTATATATCACATTGTCAACACATGAACCCTGGTGTTTCGAAGGAAATGAAGTTTATGTGAAAAAGGTTGAGGATATGGTGGCTAATACCAAATCTTTCGGTCCATCGGAAAAAAACACCGTACTTAATAACAAAAAGACATTCGCCAGTTTCCTATACATGGATGACTGCGTTAGGATGCTTGTCGATTATTACAAGAGCCAGCCTGAGTTTGAAAATACCATCTTTGTCATAGTCGGTGACCATCGAATGGGACGCGTTTATGTCAATGCGAGCCCATTGCTGAAATATAATGTGCCGTTGATTGTTTATTCTCCACTTATAAAGACTCCGAAAACATACAAAGCAGTGGTTACACATCACGATATAGCGCCGACTGTAACGGCATATCTTTCAAAGAATTATGATTATACTTCGGCTGATAAATGCCATTGGCTTGGCACCTCGCTCGACACAGCTGCCGAATACAGATGCAAGCAGTCGGTGGCATTCATGCGCAATAGCCGTGAAGAAATTGAATATATGCATGGCGACTATCTACTTGATCGCGACCGTTTGTTTAAAGTGTCCGATTCGCTTGAAATATGTGAGATTTTTGACGATGCAATTCGCGATAGCCTAGCCGACTGCCTCCGCTGTTTTAAAAATGTCGACTGGTACGTCACACAGAATGATTATCTTTGGAAAAAGAGTCCGGATGTGGTAGAGATTTATTCTGAAAGAATCGATGAAACAATTTCTATGAGTTTCATAGAAAGGGAGTATTTCGACATTATGAAACCATATCATTTCAAACAGAATTTTGAGAAAATATATCTTGAAATGGAGTTTGATTACAAAAATGGCAACAAGGCTGATTTGGATAAGGTTTTCAGCGAGTTTAGGATAAAAGGCCCTAATGTGGATTTTTTTAGAGGATACAAATTGATGAACGTATCAACTCCAAATAGTGACGGTTCGATGCATTTTAAAGTGAGAACGACATTTTTCCTCGCTGGTCAAGATATTAAAAATGCTAATTTCAGAATCGTCATTTATGCCAAGACAATATTTGATTTTGAATATGAAAACCTAAAGATAAAATTTGAAGGTGTTCAATGAACAAAAGCAATAGAATTTTGTTTTGAATATAATCCATATCTCCTGCTGGTTAAGTTGATGAACTTGCCAGCACATAGTAAAAAATATAATAATTACCTTTGTTTATAAAAATTTCGTATTTTTGCAAAAAAATATTAACAACAAATCATTCGATGAAAGAAGATTTCGTAGAAGAATTGCGCTGGCGCGGTATGCTGAACAATATGACGCCGGGCACGGAAGAACAGTTGAAGAAAGAAATGACGACCGCTTACCTCGGCATCGACCCGACCGCCGACTCGCTGCATATAGGTCACCTTTGCGGCATCATGATGCTGCGTCATTTTCAGGCAGCAGGCCATAAGCCGCTGGCATTGCTCGGTGGCGCCACAGGTATGATTGGCGACCCGTCAGGCAAGTCGGCTGAACGTAACCTGCTGAACGACGAGACGTTACAGCATAACCAGGCGTGCATCAAAAAACAGCTCGCCAAGTTTCTCGACTTCGACAGCGACAAACCGAACAAGGCGGAGCTTGTGAACAACTATGATTGGATGAAAGACTATACTTTCCTGCATTTCATCCGTGACATCGGCAAGCACATCACCGTCAACTACATGATGGCGAAGGACTCGGTGAAGAAACGTTTCAACGGCGAAGGCGAGGGCATGTCGTTTACGGAGTTCAGCTACCAACTCGTTCAGGGCTACGATTTTCTGTATCTTTTCGAGCATAAAAACTGCAAGCTGCAGATGGGCGGCTCCGACCAATGGGGCAACATCACTACCGGAACGGAACTTATCCGCCGCAAACTCGGTGCCGACAAAGAGGCATACGCTCTCACATGCAACCTCATCACCAAGGCTGATGGCGGCAAGTTCGGCAAGACCGAGAAAGGCAACATCTGGCTTGACCCGCAGAAGACGTCGCCGTATGCCTTCTACCAGTTCTGGATGAACTGCACCGACGAGGACGCGGCGCGTTACATCAAGATTTTCACTTTGTTGAGCAAGGAGGAAATCGACGCGTTGATAGAGAGACATAATGCCGAGCCGCATCTCCGCGAGCTGCAGCGCACCTTGGCGCGCGAGCTTACTCTTGTGGTGCATTCAAAGGAAGACCTTGAGATGGCAGAGGAAGCCACGCAGATTCTCTTCGGGAAGGGTACGGCCGAGGCATTGCATAGATTCGACGAAGCCACATTGCTGAGCATCTTCGACGGTGTGCCGCAAGCTAATTTCTCGAAAGAAGAGCTTGAAAAAGGCGTCGGCATCGTTGATTTCTTGGTGCAGACCAACGTGTTCCCGTCGAAAGGCGAGGCTCGTAAGATGCTCCAAGGCAACGGCGTGTCGGTCAACAAGGAGAAAGTCACCGAGCATAAAACTGTCGGCACCGGCGACCTCTTAAACGGCAAATACATCCTTGTCCAGAGAGGCAAGAAGAATTATTATTTGATAGTTTGCGCATAATGTATTGGATATTCTTGATTCCCACGTTGTTTCTCGTCCTGTTGGCGTTCGCGGCGATAGGAATCAAGAGTGTTGTAAAGAAGGACGGGAAATTTGAGCGCAGATGCGCCCATTCGCTCGATCCCGATGCGAAATGTATGTGCGGAGGTGATGAAGGACAATGCCCAAATAAAAACGTCATTTCGAGCGAAACGAAGTGAAGTCGAGAAATCTCATTCAATTGTTTGAGATTTCTCCATTCCGCTACGCTTTAGTCGAAATGACGGTCATTTTAACCATTCGGACTTGATGGCACCATCTTCAACGTAAATGAAATACGCCTCGATGTCGTCTTGATTTTCAAGCAGTTTCGAGGCTTTTTCTTTACCCATAACCATGCAGATGGTGGCGAGACAGTCGGCCCATGATGCGTTGTCGGCTATGACGGTGGCACTCAACAGGTTGTGCTCAACCGGATAACCTGTCTTGGGGTCGATGCTGTGTGAGTAGCGGACGCCGTCTTTTTCGATGTATTTCCTGTAATTTCCAGAGGTTACAATGCCTTTGTTCGTTACTTCCAGCTTGATTTGTATGCTGCGTTCCGAATCGAAATTCTCAGCAGGCTTCTCAATCCCGACCACCCATGGTTTCCCATTTGGTTTTGTGCCTTTTGTCATGATTTCACCTCCTACATCGACTAAATAATTATTTATACCTTTAGTTTCCAACAACTTACCGATTAAATCAGCAGTATAGCCCTGTGCTACAGCATTAAAATCTAAAGTCATGTTGGGATTTTCTTTCACAACTTTGTTATTTACAATCTTAACTTTATGATAACCAACAAGTTGCTTAATGGAATCAACAATTTCTGGGGTCATGTCGAGCTCTTTTTTATAATGAAATCCCCATGCTGACACCAAAGGTCCGATGGTGGCGTCGAAAGCACCGTCTGACAACTCAGAGGCTTTCCGCGCCCATTCGAAATTATCCTTAAATATCTGGTTTACAACGACATCTTCATTGCGGTTCACCTTGCTGATGATTGAGCTGTCGTTCCAAAGTGACACGGAATTATCAACAGCGGTGAAAATCGAGTCGATTTCAGCCTCAAAAGTGCGGTTCTTTTCATCATAATAGGTGACTGAGAAATATGAGCCCTGCGTGAAGCCGGAGTAATTGATGCGCTGCGGTTTTCGCATACAAGATGTGAAACCCATCGTAATTGCCATTATAACAAAAATTCTTCTCAACTTAAAAACTCTCAACTTAAAAACTACTCTAAACTCTCAACTCTCAACTCTAAACTCTCAACTAATGCGACCGAATCGTCGCGTATCCAATCAACTTATCGTAATTTTCAATCGGGTCGAACAGATACACAAAAATATGATACATGTTGTTCGTTTCCCAGAAATCGCCGTTTATTGGTGCCACCGAAGTGATGCCGCTGGCGTTGTCGCGTACGGCGTACATATAATCGTAATAGCCTTGTTTCAGAAGTAAACTTTTTTTGTAGCCACGTCTCTCCGGGTCATATTCCATTTTGGCGTTGTCGTCGAGTCGCCAGTCGGTGATGGCACCTGTTATATATATGTCTTTCCCAATCATAAATTGAGGCCATTGCAGGAAAAACTCAACCATCGCGTAGTCGGCTTCTTTTGCCGGATCGAGGTTGTTTCTTTCGAGATAGATGTATTTTTCGCCAAAAAGGTCTTCGTCTTCGAGAAACGTGTGCGTGTTACGCTGCGTGTCGTTATAAAGTGTCACCACGTAGTAATCTTGCCCTAAATGAACCGTTCTCGTCTTTTCCGGACGGTTGTTGAAATTGCTCGTGTTAATCCTAAGATATTGATTTCCAGATTCAAACACTGTCTTGCTGTTGTTTGTATAAGAAAGTTTCTCAGGATATACATACGTCGGTTTTAGACCGAAAATGGCGTTGTCCCAGCGTCCGTTCTGCTGTATCGTGATATTGGAGTACTGGTCGGCACGTGAGTTGAACATGTCGGGATAGGCAACCTCGATATCTACTTGCTGTTTGTTCTGACCGAGGCTCAGGTCGTAAGGATAGCGTGGCATCTTGACAGAAATTGTCGCTTTTTCATCCACCACGTAAAAACGACGCGTGAAATACACGTCTTTAGGATTCTCGCCCGTCACAAGGAGGATGTAGTTGCCCGACAGCTTCGGCATCATGTCGTCGGTGGGAAAATAAAGCTCGTAATGAACGTAATTCACGTAAGTGTTGAGCGAGAAAGTGAAGTCGTCAATCTCGTCCTGAAAAAAGCCGCTGATGTAGTCATTCTTTTGTAAATCAGAGGGTTGCCAGCTGTTGTTACAATGCACAAAGGTGTAGTAAAGATACGGTGCGTCGTCGGCAAGCACGTCAAATTGAAGATGCAGCTGTTCTTTCATGTTGTTGAGAAAAATAACAGGCTTGTCAAGGTCGAAACCTGTCGGATGAAGCAGCACCGTTTGCACATCGTCACGGTAATTTTGTTCGGAATATGACGTGTAAGTCTGTGCCAAAAGATTTATCTCAAAAGATAATAATATGATTATCAATAATTTACATTTCATATTGCAAATAATTTTTATTTTGTAAAATTAATATTTTTTATCAAAATAATGTATTAATTTTGCATTTGTATGGAGAGACGGACTTTTTTTGTGAATATCATACTGCCGATACCGGTTCCGGGCACGTTCTCATATCGTGTCCCGATGGAGCTTAACGACAGCGTGAAGGTCGGACAACGCGCGATAGTGCAGTTCGGACACACGAAGATAATGTCGGGTCTGATAGTTGAGATAACAGAGAAAGTTCCTGATTTTGAACAAGTTAAATATATACTCGGCATCCTCGACGAGAATCCTGTCGTCAATGCGTTGCAGTTTCAGTTTTGGCGATGGATTTGCGATTATTATCTCTGTTATGAGGGCGAGGTGATGCAGGCGGCTCTGCCTTCGGCGATGAAGCTGTCGAGCGAGTCGAAGATAAAACTCTCCGACGATTTTGATTTGGACACATTGACACTCAACGACTTCGAGTATCTTATCGTAGAGGCACTGCAAGTGCAGCCGAAACTGACAATCAGTGAGGTGAGCAAGATTATAGGATATAAAAAAGTCATGCCGTTGATAAAGACGATGATTGACCGCAACATCGTTGTGATGGAGGAAGAGCTGGATAGTAAGTTCAAGGCGAAATATGAGCGTTATGTGGCGTTATCGCCTGAGTATCAAGATGATACGAAGATGCATGCGTTGATGGACGAACTTACAAAACGGGCTTACAAACAGCTTGAGGTGGTGATGTCGTTTTTTGTCGTTGGCGGAAATGCCGACAACGACGTCCTCGCGCCCACACTCCTGAAAAAATCTAACGCTTCCTCTAACGTCTTGAAGTCTCTCATCGATAAAGGCGTCTTCGTGACCTATCAGAAGAAAGTCAGCAGGCTCAAGAGCTTCAAAGCCTTAACCGATGCCGATTCTATTCAACTTACCGAAAAACAACAGTCAGCTTTCGATGAGATACATCGTGGTTTCGAGGCTAAGAAACCCGTGCTTCTGCACGGCGTCACGTCGTCTGGCAAGACGGAGATATATATCAAACTGATTCAGGAAGCCCTCGACAAAGGCAGACAGGTGTTGTATCTGCTGCCTGAGATAGCTCTTACTGAACAGATTATCAACAGGTTACGAAAATATTTCGGTGATAAGGTGGGCGTCTATCACTCACGTTACGGCGATATGGAACGTGTGGAGATTTGGGAACAGCTCCTCGATTTCGAGAAGACACGTAACTCTAAATATCAGGTCGTCATAGGCTCTCGTTCTGCTATTTTGCTTCCGTTTTCCGACCTCGGACTCATCATCGTCGATGAAGAGCACGACACCTCGTTCAAGCAACTCGACCCGTCGCCGCGTTACAATGCACGTGACCTCTCCATGATACTCGCACGCTTTCACGGCGCCGATGTCGTTCTCGGCTCCGCTACTCCGTCGTTTGAGAGTTACTACAACGCGCGTCAGGCACGTTACCATCTCGTGGAGCTTACCGAGCGTTACGGTGGCGTGGAGATGCCGGAAATCATCGTTGACGATATGCGTGTGGAACGCCGGAGAAAACTCATGCAGGCCAACTTCGGCAGCATCCTTATCGGGGCGATGAGAAACACACTCGCCGATAAGAATCAAGTGATATTGTTCCAAAACCGTCGCGGTTTCTCGTTACGTCTCGAATGCGGCGTCTGTCACTGGGTGCCGCAGTGCGTCAACTGTGACGTCAGCATGACGTATCACAAGGCGCAGAACGTAATGAAATGCCATTATTGCGGCTACACCATGTCGGTGCCTTCCGAATGCCCGTCGTGCCACAGCACCGACCTTAAGATGCACGGTTTCGGCACTGAGAGAGTGGAGGAAGACCTTGCCGCTGTCGTTCCCGAGGCTCGCTGCGCTCGCCTCGACCTCGACACCACACGCTCGAAAAACAGCTACCAACTCATCCTCGACCGATTCAAAAACCGTGAGACCGACATCCTCGTCGGCACCCAGATGGTAACCAAAGGTCTCGACTTCGACTGCGTCAAGACAGTCGGCATACTCGACGCCGACAACATGCTCTCGTTCCCCGATTTCAGGGCCTTTGAACGCAGTTTCCAGCTCATGGAACAAGTGAGCGGCCGCGCAGGACGTAAAGGCGAAAAAGGCAAAGTCGTAATACAGACCTACCAGCCTACGCATCCCGTGATCCTCAACGTGATAAACCACGACTATGTGCGCTTTTTCGAAGAACAGATGCCGATACGTAGGCAGTTTTGCTATCCGCCGTATTATCGCTTGATAATGATAAAGTTACGTCACACGGACTATAATAAACTTAATGCTGCGGCGGAAGATTTTGCAAAGAAGTTACGCCCGATATTTAAAAACAATATTCTCGGTCCTGAATATCCTGTCGTTTCAAGAATTAAGAACCAATATATCAAACAGATTCTGATAAAGTTTGACAGAAACGACAACTCATTGAGAATAAAGGAATTGATAAAACGACATCTCGACATGTTCAAGTGCAACAACGAACACAAATCTGTCAATATATCGATTGACGTAGATCCTATATAAAAATGTAGAGACGTTCCATGGAACGTCTCTACAAATCTAAGGTCTAAAGACTAAAGTCTAAAGACTAAAGACTAAAGTCTATTCCCCTTTTCTTACCGAATAGTTGATACGGAATGCGCCGCATTTACGGAGTTCCTGCTTCACATCGGTTACGAGTCCCATTCTCACTTCTTCATGAATCTTGAGCGAGGTAGTGAGCAACGGTCTGTCCGCTTCAGCGCGGTCGAGACGTTCCTGCTCGATGAACGGGATGATGTCGTCGATACGCGCATACTGGTCGTTAAGCTGGATACGTGCTTCTGTACCATACAGTTTAGTGTTGGTCGGAGGTCCGATGTAGATATAACTCACGAGAGATTTCTTCTCTAATTTCTGGACTTCCGTTGCCTCGGGTAATTTCATTTTAACTTTCAATGTGGTCTCGCGCATGGAGGTTGTCACCATGAAAAAGAAAATCAACATGAAGATGATGTCAGGCATTGAGCCGGTTGAGATTGCAGGAACCTCTTTTGCTTCGTTTTTTCTGAATTTTGCCATAATTTACCTCCTTGTTTACTTAATTTCCTCTGGTTCGGCCTCGCTGATTCTCACAGGTACCGCTTTGTTCACCGCATCGATTTTGTCTTTGTCGGTGAGGTTGGCGTATGAAGTCTGGAAGTAGCGTCTTGCGACCTCCTCTCTGAGTTCATTGAAAGCTTTTGCTAATTCATTTTGAACTGCGATATACATCTGATAAGAAGTACCGCGGTCATTTTTCAGTGATACGACGCCTTTGTTAGTCATGAAACTGCCGATTAATTCAATGTCTTTCATCTCCACCTCAGGGGCTTTCTCATCGTTCGGATTGGGAGTGATGAAGTCTTTTGTCTTGTTTTTAAGCTCCGAGATGTCGCACGGCTTGCCGTTAACCATCAACTTGTCGTATTTGTTAACCATGACGTTCAAAATGTTTCTTTCTTTCACTTTGACATCCATGTCGGGGTTTTCTACCGGAGGAGGCAGACGACGGGTGATACCGCTGTCCGTATCCATCGTAGTGCTAACGAGGAAGAATATCAACAGCAAGAAAGAGATATCAGCCATTGAACTGGCGTTGATTTCCGGTACTTTCTTTTTCTTACGGGCCATGATAATTTCCTTCCTTATTTATTAATGAGTTTCGATACCGCTGAATAGATTATAGATGCGATTGAAGCACCGATTACAATGTAAGTAAACACCATGAAGAAGTCAACAAACGACTCTGTTCTTGTTGTAACTCCCATTGATTCAAGATATTCTGCCGGAAGTGTCGAACCTTTTGACAGCAACAATGCGATGAGTGCAATCACTGCCACGAGCACAACAAGCAAACCAATTGTCTTGATGCTCTTAGGGTTGATGATAATTCCGTAAATAGGTGCAAACAAAATCGCAACCACAGCCAATCCAAGCATGCAATATGCAAAGGCCATGAATGTGCCAACGCTATCCTCGCCATTCATTACTCCGATAATGAGGAATACAACGTTGAGAACCATCAGGACTATAAGCAAATATTTGCAATATTTTGATAATTTGTCGACCATGATTTTTCTTTTGTTAAATTAGTTTTTCTTTGAATATGCGTGGAGTATGTCCATGAATGTGATTGATGAGTCTTCCATGTCGTTTACGATACCTTCAATCTTGTTGAGGATGAAGTTGTAGAATATCTGGAGGATAACAGCAACGATAAGACCGAACACTGTTGTCAAAAGAGCAACTTTCATACCGCCTGCCACAACCGTAGGGCTGATGTCGCCTGCTGCCGCGATGGCGTCGAATGCCCCAATCATACCGATAACAGTACCCATAAATCCCAACATAGGTCCTAATGCGATGAACAATGAAATCCAGCTCGCGCCGCTTTCAAGGTTACCTGTCATCACTGAACCGTATGAAACGATTGATTTTTCAACTTCTTCGAGACCGTCGTTATAGCGCATCAAACCTTGATAGAAGATGCTCGCGACAGGACCGCGTGTGTCGCGGCAGAGGTCTTTGGCTGCATCGATGCCTTTGTCGTTCAATGTCGCCTCTAACTGCGTGAGAAGTTTCTTCGTGTTGGTGGTGCTTAATGTCAAGTAAATTATCCTTTCAATTGACACTGCAAGACCGAGAACCAAAATTAACAAGATAACACTCATGAAGCCCCAGCCACCATCGATGAACTGTTTCTTCAAAACCTCATGGAAAGTGGCATCGGTTTTCGGAGCCTCCAATGGGTTAGTCTGCGTCGTCGTCTCAACAACCTGCTCTGTCTGAGCTGGCTGTGCCGGTCCATTTTCTTCTTGTGCAAGAAGTGCGTTGCTGATTCCAAATGTCAAAAAACCTGCAACTGTGAGTAAAGCAATTAATTTTTTCATAATTTGAAATGTTGATTACTACTTTTTTTTATTAATTTTTAATTTGTTAATTAATTTAATCTATCTTCATCTTTTAACTCTAAACTTTAAACTCTAAACTTCAAACTTCAAACTTCAAACTTCAAACTTCAAACTTCAAACTTCAAACTTCAAACTTCAAACTTCAAACTTTAAACTCTCAACTCTTCCCCGCGGAGAGAGCGGGATTCGAACCCGCGGTACCCTTTTGAAGTACACACACTTTCCAGGCGTGCTCCTTAAACCACTCGGACATCTCTCCGGAGAGATTTTTTACTTTCAAAAAAAACCGTGTCAAAATTACAAAATTTTTCATTAGAAATAACAAGAATTTTCAAACATTATTTCTTTTTTTTCTATTAAAAATTTAAAATAATCTTAAATAATAGATTATCAATGCGTTATGACAGACTCGTCATCTCTCCTCGCAATGGCGTTTGCAGATATTTTTCCACTTCCTTGCGCTCAAGCCCCTCTCCAAGCAGGTACATCATCTTAGCCAAAGCCGATTCTGTGGTGATATCGTAGCCACTTATCACACCAATCCGGTCGAGATTGAGACTTGTCTCATACCTTCCCATCTCCACCGAGCCTGACTTGCATTGCGTCACATTATATATTATAAGTCCTCTGCCGATGGCTTCTTTCAAGTCGTTGATGAACCATTCCGATGTGGGCGCGTTGCCTGAACCGAACGTCTCCATGATTATCGCCTTCAGTCCTTGCGTCTCTAACACGTGTTTCACGAAATCGTGAGTTATGCCCGGAAATAACTTCAAGATGCCTACATTGGTATCTAACTTCTTGTGTACTATGAGTTTGTCGCCATTGGGACGCGCAATATATTCTCTGTTATATTTTATCTTGATGCCCACGTCAGCGAGGGTGGGGTAGTTGCCCGACAAGAAAGCGTTGAAGTTCTCGGCGTTAAATTTAGTAGCCCTGTTGCCTCTAAGTAATTGATTTTCAAAGAAAATACAGACTTCTGGCGTACATGGCTTCCCTTTGATATTCGCCGCTGCTATCTCTATGGCGGTGATGAAATTCTCGCGTCCGTCGCTCCTCACCATGCCCATCGGGAGCTGCGAGCCGGTGAACACCACCGGTTTAGCGAGGTTCTCGAGCATGAAACTGAGTGCCGACGCGGTATATGCCATGGTGTCGGAGCCGTGAAGCACCACAAAACCCTCGTAATCGTCGTAGTTCTCCTCTATCTTCTCGGCAAGCTCTATCCAAAACTCAGGCGACATGTTCGACGAGTCGATGAGGTGCTTGAAAGAGTAGAAATCAATACTGTAGTCGAGGTTGCGTAACACCGGCAAGTCGTCGTATATGTTGCCGAAGTCGAAAGGCACGAGGCTGCCCGTCTTGGGGTCTTTCATCATGCCTATCGTGCCACCGGTGTAGAGTACTAAAATCTTAGGTCTTCTCATATTAGTTGTTCAGTTGTTCAGTTGTTCGGTTGTTCTGTTGTTCAGTTACTCAGTTGGTTTACAACTGACTAACTGGCTAACTTAAAGAGTTTTATAGCGTTTTCTGTTGTTGTTTTACAAATGTCTTCGGTTGTCACCCCATAAATCTCCGCCACTTTCTCTGCTGTCTTGACGATGTAAGCCGGTTCGTTGCGCTTGCCGCGATACGGAACGGGCGGGAGATACGGGTCGTCGGTTTCCAGCACAATGTTTTCCATTGGAATATGTTCTAAAAAATCTTTCACGCCGCAGTTTTTGTAAGTTATCACGCCGCCGAGCCCTAACGCAAACCCATAGGAGATGGCTGTGCGCGCCTCCTCATACGTGCCGTTGAAACAATGCATCACACCGGCGAGGCGGCCGTCTTGCTCGCGCTCCAACACACGAAACATCTCCTTAAAGGCGTTGCGTGTGTGAATGGACACAGGAAGAAACTGTGACTTTGCCCATCGTAGCTGCTCGGTAAAAACCTCAATCTGCTCTTTCTTAAACGTGTCATCCCAATAAAAATCAAGTCCGATTTCCCCTATACCGACCAGCGGGCCATCATTTCGACCAACATTATTATACCTGTCATTTCGACCGACATTACTATACCTGTCATTTCGACCAACATTATTACCGTCATTTCGACCGACATTATTATACCTGTCATTTCGACCGACATTATTATACCTGTCATTTCGACCGAGCGTAGCGAGTGGAGAAATCTCCTCCTCAATTATCTTAAGCTTCTTCTTATAGTCCTCCTTCACTTCTTCGGGATGTAATCCCATCATAACTCTCACATTATCAGGATGTTGCACATAAAAGTCCATCATCGGCTTGATGGTACTCTCGTCGGTGTTGGGCAGCAATAGCATCGTTACACCGACATCAAGGGCGCGCTGAAACACTTCCTCGCGGTCAGCGTCGAACGCCTCATCGTAGATGTGACTATGTGTGTTGATAATCATGATGTTATGTCTTAATAAAGAAAGTTGTCGTAAGGATATCTGATGGCGTGCATATCGCGTATCTCCTTGTAAAGCAGTGCCCTGAACTCCTGGTAATTCGTTTTCTCTGCCGCCGAGATGAAGATGCAGAGGTTGTCTTTCGCCATCCACGTCTTCTTCCAGTCGTCTATGGTGTAATTTTTTTTCGTGACAGGACTTAGGTCGTCATCTTCCTTCTCTTCAAATTTATATGCGTCTATTTTGTTGAAAACCAATATTTTTTTCTTGTCGCCCGCACCTATCTCCGTCAAGGTTTGGTTCACCGTCTCTATCTGCGATTCGAAATCAGGATGCGAAATATCGACCACGTGGAGGAGTATGTCCGACTCCCTTACTTCGTCGAGAGTCGATTTAAACGACTCTACGAGCTGTGTGGGCAGTTTTCTGATGAAACCTACCGTGTCGGAAAGCAAAAAAGGCAGGTTCTCGATAACGACTTTTCTCACGGTGGTGTCCAAGGTGGCGAAAAGCTTGTTTTCGGCAAACACATCGCTCTTGCTGAGCATGTTCATTATGGTTGATTTGCCCACGTTGGTATATCCGACGAGTGCCACACGCACCAACTGCTGACGGTTTTTGCGTTGCACCGACTGTTGCATGTCTATCTCCGCAAGTTTTTCTTTGAGAGATGCTATTTTGTTACGTATAATCTTACGGTCGGTCTCAATCTGTGTTTCGCCCGGACCTCTCATCCCTATGCCGCCGCGCTGACGTTCGAGGTGTGTCCACATTCGCGTCAAACGGGGCAACATGTATTGATACTGAGCGAGTTCCACTTGCGTCTTGGCGTATGCCGTCTTGGCGTTTTTGGCAAAGATGTCGAGGATGAGGTTGGTTCTGTCAAGGATGCGGCATTCCAATTCTTTTTCGAGGTTGCGAATTTGTGTCGCACTCAGCTCGTCGTCGAAGATTGCCATGTCGAGGTTTTCCGCCTGGATATATTGACGAAGCTCTTCAAGCTTCCCTGAACCGAGATATGTCACGCTGTTGGGGCGTTCCAATGGCTGAATGAAACGTCCTGCCGCCACGCCTCCTGCCGTCTCCAAGAGAAACTCCAGCTCGTCAAGATATTCCTCCGTCTTCTCGCGGCTCTGCTCGTAGGTGCTCACCGCCACCAACACCGCCCGCTCCTGTACCTTCTCGTGACTTATCATCTTATATCTATAAGTTATTTTGTTCATTAATAGCTAATGGCTAATAGCTAAAACTCCTTAAACCCAATAATTTCCCTCACTTCCTTAATCGTCTTCCTCGCGCTCTCGCGTGCTTTTTCGGCACCCATGCGTGCCACCTTATTGATATAGTTGTCGTCGGCACTTATTTCGCGGATACGTTCACGTATCGGGCTGACGAACTGTATCATGTCTTCGGCGAGTTGTTTCTTCATGTCGCCATAACGTATCGTCATGTTGTTGTAGGCGTCATCGAAAAACTGCACCGTTTCGGGCTTCGACACTATCTTCATCAACTGGAAGAGGTTAGCGATAGGCTCCGGCTTCGTCTGGTTCATCTCCGTCGGACCGCTGTCGGTCTTGGCACGCATCACTTTTTTGCGTATGGAGGCGTCGTCTTCGGCAAGGAAGATGGCGTTGCCCTCGCCCTCGCTCTTGCCCATCTTGCCGTTACCGTCAAGTCCTGGCACCTTAACTAATTCATTTCCAAAGTTAAACGCCTGCGGAATAGGAAAGTAATCAATGCCATAGATGTTGTTGAAACGTCCTGCAAAGTCGCGTGCTTTCTCAAGATTCTGCTCCTGGTCTTTGCCCACAGGCACGAAGTTCGACTTATGTATCAGTATGTCGGCAGCCATCAGCGTGGGATAGGTAAGCAGTCCGGCATTTACGTTGTCGGGTTGCTTACGCACTTTTTCTTTAAAGGTCGTCACGCGCTCCAGCTCCCCGATGTATGCGTTCATGTTGAGGAAGAGATAAAGCTCCACCACTTCCGGAACGTCGCTCTGCACATATAGCGTCGCCTTCTCCGGGTCGAGACCGGCAGCAAGGTATTCTACGAGAATCTGACGCACCCTGCCATGAAGGTCGTCGGGATGCGGATGCGTTGTAAGTGAATGATAATCAGCGATAAAGAAATAACAATTGTAACTATCTTGGAGACGGATGAAGTTTTTCACTGCACCGAAATAGTTGCCGAGATGCAAGTTGCCTGTCGGTCTGATGCCACTTAATACAATTTCTTTCATGTATGTATCCTTTGATTTTGCAAAAATACATAATTTTTTATTGCAGTCTGCTAAAAAAATTAAGGTCGAGTCCCTCGATAGGAACTCGACCTTTTTTTGTTACCTTTGTTTTTGCTACAAAATTTCAATAACACGAACAAAGGTACACATTTTAGATGATTCGTCCCTGCTAAAAATTAATTTCGTCACCGTTCTTGTCCAGAAATTTATACTGGACGATGTGGAATGACTTTACTTCTTGAAGGTGTATCTTCTTGTGATACCTAAGTCTCCATTTTCTCTTTATGGAGAATAGTCCTTTTGTGAGATAGGCGTAGATGAAAGGGTGAACCTGCAATGTTACCTTTTCTTCGTTTTGGTCGAGGAGCAGGTATTTGAGGTTGCTTTCTATCTCGTCGATGTAAAGCAGCGAAGGTCTTATCTTTCCCGTGCCTTCGCAGACGGGACATTTTTCATGCACGGTGACTTCCGTTGCGGGGCGCACACGTTGTCGTGTGATTTGGATTAGCCCGAATTTCGTGGCCGGCAGGATGGTGTGCTTGGCGCGGTCTTTTGCCATCTCCGTCTGTAGTTTCTCGAACAGAGCCTTGCGGTTTTTTGCTTCGCGCATGTCGATGAAGTCAACGATGATGATACCGCCCAAGTCGCGCAGACGCAGTTGTCGCGCAATCTCCACGGCCGATTCCAAATTGACAGTCAATGCATTCTCTTCTTGAGAATTTTCCTTGTTCACTCGATGGCCGCTGTTCACGTCGATGACGTGCATGGCCTCGGTGTGTTCGATGATGAGGTAAACACCATTTCTAATTGTGACAATCCTTCCAAACAGCCCTTTAACCTGACGTGCTACGCCGTAATGCTCGAAGATGGGTTCTTTGCCCGTGTAGAGCTTCACGATATCGGATTTCTGTGGGGCGATAGTGGAAATATAGCTTTTGACTTCGTCATAAAGAGCGTCGTTGTCAACAGTTATCGCGTTAAACGACTCGTTGAGCAGGTCTCTGAGCATCACCGAAGTGCGGTCAAGCTCGCTGACGAGTTTCGCCGGTGCCTTGCTGCCGTAAAGTGCCTCCGTCATCTGCTCCCATTTGTCAAGCAGGTAGTGCATGTCAGCGTCAAGATCCTCCACTTTCTTGCCTTCTGCCACGGTGCGTATGATGACACCGAAATTGTTTGGCCTGATGCTCTGGATGAGCTTCTTGAGACGGCTGCGTTCCTCACTGCTGCGTATCTTCTGCGACACCGAGACACGGTTGGAAAAAGGTACCAACACTATGTAACGCCCCGCAAATGATATCTCTGCCGAGATGCGCGGACCCTTAGTGTTTATCGGCTCTTTCGCAATCTGTACCGGGATCTGGTCGCCAACTTGAAGATAAGCCGATATCTTTCCGGATTTGTCAACGTCAGTGCTCAAACGGAACTTGTTCATATTGGCCTGAGCAGTATTGCCTTCGTAGGCAAATTTCGAATACTGTAGCAACGAAACAATCTGCGGACCGAGGTCTAAATAATGCAAGAACGCGTCCTTCTGGTTGCCGATGTCAACAAAAGCGGCATTCAAACCGGGTAAAATCTTGCGCACCCTGCCAAAATAAACATCGCCTACAGCAAAATTACTGTTTATTTGCTCTTTGTGAAATTCAACAAGCTGTTTGTCTTCCAACAAAACAATATTAACCTCTGAAACATCAGAACTGATAACAAGCTCCCTGTTGACTGTCGAAACTGTAGTTGTTGTGTCCATAATATAACAAAGGTTTGATTTTCAATTTAAAAACAATAACACAACATTGTGTTTTTTATTACTGCCAATGCTGTGTTATGTTCACCTAATGAAACAAATCTTAAAGATTATTTCTTTTTGTGCCTATCCTTTCTCAGGCGTTTTTTACGCTTGTGGGTTGACATTTTGTGTCTCTTATGTTTCTTACCGTTTGGCATAATAAAAAAATTAAAAATCTGTTACTTTAATTCATTTATAAATGATTTGGCCGGCTTGAAAGCAGGAATGTTGTGCTCCGGAATCATGATTGGAGCACCTGCACCGCCGTTGGCACGAATGTTTCTACCAACTTTAGCTGCTCTTTTCTTACTCTTGAAGCTACCGAATCCTCTGAGATATACATCTTCATTGTTTTTAACGGCTTCTTTCACTATCTCCATGAAAGATTCTAACACCAACTGCGTATTCGCTTTCTCAACGCCAGTCTTTTCTGCAATTCTTGCAACTATTTCAGCTTTTGTCATAACTTTAGATATTTAGTTTGTTATTTACTAATTTTTCCGCTGCAAAAATAATAAGTTTTTCTTTATCATGCACAAAAAAATAATTTTTTTTATTCATTTTCTTACAGATACGTTTTTTTTTAATATTTTTGCACTATCAATTAAGAGTGTTATTGTGTAAAATTATTCGATATGGCAAGTCTGAACAAAGTTATTTTAATTGGAAATCTGGGAAAAGATCCGGAAGTTATATCCTTTGAGAACGGTTCCAAGAAAATGAGCGTATCTCTCGCAACCACAGAGCGTTACCGTGACCGTGACGGCAACTGGGTGGAACAAACCGAATGGCATAACCTCGTTAGCTGGGGTTTTTTGGCACAAGATATAGCCGAAAAACGTCGTAATTATTCTAAAGGCGACCACATGTATGTCGAAGGTAGGATAAAAACCCGTCAATATGTTGATAATCAGAATATTACGCGTTATATCACGGAGATTTTCGTCGATAAGATGATGAGTCTGGGCAGCAGCCGTCAGGCACAACAGGCACAGCAAAACCCTAACGCTTCTTATAATGCATATAGCTCGCAACCACAACAACAATATCAACCACAACAACAATATCAACCACAACAACAATCTCAATATCAGCAACCTGTTGATAATCAAGTTGTTAATCAAGATTATAACGGTGACGATCTCCCATTTTGAACATGACAGAAATTCCGTTTTTTATAGGTGTTACGTGGGTTACAGTAATCTGTCTCGTCATTTTATGCGTGCTTTTGCTGTGTTCGGCTCTCGCATCGGCTGCCGAGACCGCTTTCTTCTCGCTGCTCCCGAACGATATCAACGAGATGAAAAACTCCGACCGACGCTCTGATAAACTCGTACTCGAACTTCTGAAAAAACCTAAGACAATACTTGCTACAATATTGATAACCAATAATTTAGTGAATGTCACGATAACGATATTCTCTACTTATATCATGTCGCGCATGTTCAATCTTGCGGCAAACCCGATATGGGCCTTTATAATCAACGTGGTGGCTGTGACTTCTTTGCTACTTATTTTCGGTGAGATGATTCCTAAAATAACCGCGGCGAAAAAGGCACGTTCACTCTCCACCAACCTCGCCCCGATGATAAAATTCCTTATCGCTCTGTTTAAACCTCTCAGTTCCTTGCTGGAAAAATCAACGGCTCTGGTAGATAAACGTCTTGCTAAAAAGAATGTTAACCAATTGTCTATCACCGACTTAACCACTGCAGTTGATATCACTACATCAGAGGAGACGCCTATCGAGGAACGCTCCATGCTGCAAGGTATCGCTACCTTCGGCGAGAAAGAAGTGAGCGATATCATGCAACCTCGCGTACAGCTTTTCGGGGTGAAAATATCTACTAAATTTGATTTGCTCATCAATCTTATCATCGAAAACGGTTTCTCCAGAATTCCGGTTTACGAGGACACCCTCGACGAAATAAAAGGTATCCTTTACGTCAAAGACCTGCTGCCTCACCTCGAAAAACCTGATTTTGAATGGCAAAAATTACTCCGTCCGGCGTTTTTTGTCCCGGAAAACAAAAAAATTAACGACCTTTTTCAGGATTTCCGCGCCAAAAAAATTCATATCGCCATCGTCGTTGATGAATACGGCGGCACTTCTGGACTTGTCACCATGGAAGACGTACTCGAAGAGATTGTTGGTGACATAAGTGACGAGTTTGATGTTGTTGCAGAGAACGCGAGCTATAAGAAAATAGACGATAAAACTTATATTTTTCAGGCACAGACAAGTCTCGTAGATTTTTGTAAGGTGTTTGAAATCAATGAGTTATATTTTGAAGATATAAAAGGCGAGTCCGACACGCTGGCTGGTCTCATACTCGAAATGGAGGGACGTATCCCGCAAGCCGGTTTCTCTATCTCCTACAAAGAATTCGCTTTCCAAATAGAAAAAGCAGATAAACGCAGAATTATCGAGATAAAAGTCACGTATAATGAGAAAAATGACTGACATATTGATGCTGATGCTCGTGATGGTAACGATGGTTTCGTGTGGAAATGACGCCCCACAACCCAAGCCACGTGGCTATTTCCGTATCGATTTGCCTGAAAAACATTATGTTACGCTCGACTCGATGCGCTATTACAGCTTCGAATATCCTATTTACGCCAAAATCACTCCCGACCGTTTCTCGTTAGATGAAAAAGACTGGGTCAACGTGGAATTTACATCCTTCAAAGGCACAATACATATATCTTATAAACAGGTGAAAGATAACCTTTCTGAATATTTGGAAGATTCATATCTCATGATTGCTAAACATATTACAAAAGCAACGGGCATACGCGATAGTGTTGTCGTCAATGAGGGGAAAAAGGTGTACGGACTCGTCTATTTCCTTGATGGTGAAGGAGTTGCATCACCTTTGCAGTTCTATCTGACCGACAGTACGGAACATTTTCTGCGCGGCTCGCTGTACTTCAACATACATCCTGATAACGATTCGCTGCGTCCTGTCATTGATTTTATTACCGACGATGTGCGACATCTTATTAAAACTTTGAACTGGAAATAAACAATGAATATAACAATTTTAAATTTTAAATATATGAAAAGATTTTTTACCTTAAATTTGCTTTTTGTCACTATGTTGCTTAGTATCAATATGACAGCTCAGGAGCAACACTATGGTGGGATGATTTCACAAAACGAAGACGGAACGTATTTTTACATGCGCAGCTCTCTCGAAATGGTTTACATGGATTCAGATTATTTTCCGAACAAGGAAATTGTTGATTTGTCGTGGAGTAATTACATGGACCCGCAGAAGAATTTCCCGAACCAATATAACAAGCATGGTGCGGATATCGGAGTGGTGAATTTTGGTAGCAGCGATAAAAAAGACCAATATACCGAAAAGGAGATAGCTGGTTTTATCATGAAATATATTGAAAACAACAAAATCGCTAACCGATTGGTTATGAGATGGTTTAACTATAACCCGTATGGCAAGATTGCCTACGACATTGATTACCCGGAGAATCCGTCGGCAATGCTAAACATGAAAACCGTCTTCGACAGGGGTTATTATACGGTGAATGCTGGCGATGAAAATGTTTCTTTGTCGGCCTTGAAACGCGACCGTGACACTCAGATAAAGGAACTCTCGATGAAGCTCCTGCCGTTTACCTTCATGACATTCACTAAATTTGAGTTTTATGAGAACGAACCTGTTGCGAGAGCCATCAGGGACGCGGCAAAACTGACTGCAAATATTGCTTTAAACAAGGCTGTTGATAACGGTATGAACCCTACTATAGCCAACATAACGTATCAAGCTGCGATTCTTGCGGCTGACGTCGCTTACAATGCTACGAAGGACGGCTATACGTTGAAATCAAACACTTGGCTTTACCGACTGGTGTGGGATGAGGAAACGGAGAGATATTTCAACACTCAGGTTATTAAAAATCCTCGTCTTCTTGAGACAAGCAACCGTTTTAAGATGGAATACATTGATTGTCAAGAGAATAAGAGTACTGTGATTATCTCGGCAACGAGAACGTTCGAGCAGATTATCAACCTTACCATGGTGCGTAACTTAAATAAGGTGTTCAACGAGTTGCAACGCCGTAACGACGTTTTCAAGGTGTGGACACCGCTTCTCGACTTCTACAGCCTTGTAAGTCCGAGCCTTACTGCCCCTATTAAGGTTGAAGGCAAGACAATCACTGCCGAGATAGGAACAAAGGAAGGTCTTCGTGGCGGCGAGCAGTTTGCCGTTGTGGATGAAGACGGCAATTTTTACGGTTATGCTGTTGCTCAGAAAGGCAAGATTTGGGATAACGACGAAGGCTTCGGGGGTGACGCTGCCATGTATTATGAACGTCAGCACGACAAAAAAGGCAAACCCGTGACGGCAACCACTTTCAAAGGTAAAAACCTTAAAAACGCTCGCTCCGGCTTGATGCTCGTTAATCCGATGCCGTCAAAAAAACAACGTGTAGCGGCGAGAATAGGCACCAAGGAAGGTGTGGAAGAAGGTGATAGATACTACGTTTTCCAATACGATGTGAATACAAAAACTCTTGTCAAAAAAGGCACTGTGACCGTTGTGAAAGGCAAGGTTTGGGATAACATTTATTTCAATAACAACGATATGCAGTTGATGACACAAGAGCAGCGTATCAATTCAAATACGAAACTGAAAAAACGTGACAGGGAAGGTCTCCGTAATACCGAGACATTGTTCAAAGGTAGTTGCAAGGTGCAACCCGGAATGTTTTTGAGAAAAGCACGTTAAGGGAGTTTAGACTTTAGAGGATATAAGGGTTGAAGTATAATTTTTGAAAAAAATTCTTGCTTTTTTCAAGAAAAAGCCGTATCTTTGCGCGTTAAAAAAATAATCGAGTGTAGAATCTGTTTTCATAATCAAAGAAAGGGGGATAAGCATGATTGAGACATTGACAATCGGCTCGCTGAAATGGCGTCATGTGACCAATCCGGCGGAGGAAGATTTTAAATTTTTAAAAGAGAAATTTCATTTTCACCCCTTGGACATTGAAGATTGTAAATCAGTAAACCAACGCCCGAAGATAGATATCTATGACGATTACTACTTCCTGATTCTCCAGTATCCCAACTTCGACCGCCAGAATAAATTCATCAAGACAAAAGAGGTGAAATTTTTCTGGGGCAGCGATTATATCATCACCATTGAGAAATCACCGTGGTATGTGAGCCAGCTCTTCAACGAATATCAGGAGCGTGACATGAAGGAATTAGAGAACAATCTGAAGACTTCTGATATTTTGTTGTATCGCATCTTCGAAAAGCTGATGATGGAATCGCTTTATCTTCTTAAGAAAATCGGCCTTGACCTTGAATTGATAAACCGTGAACTTTTCGGCTCCAAACAGGTTCAAATCATTGAGAGAATCAGCGTGACGCGAAAGAACATCATCACGATAAATACTATATTCAAACCGCAGCTGCGAGTGTTTCACTCCTTCGAAACCGGTCAAATACGTGGTTTTGGCGACCTCGAATATATGGAGGACTACTGGGGCAATATCCTCGACTATTATCAGAAAGTATGGGATATGACCGAGGATTACGAAGACTTGATAGAGGGTCTCTCAAAGACCTTTGATTCGATGCAGACCAATAAAACCAACGAAATAATGAAGATTCTCACCTTGATTTCGTCGATAATACTTCCTTTGACGTTTATAACAGGAATTTTTGGGATGAATGTCGTATTTCCTTTTATCCCTGAAGGCTCCACTATTGCATTATGGATTATCGTTGGTGCGATGTTAGTGCTTGGTGTCGGTTTGACGATGTATTTCCGTCACCGTAAATGGTGGTTTTGATTAGATTTTATATTTTTGGATTATAAACAAAAAATAAGAGAGTAAGCGATTACTCTCTTATTTTGTTTTTGATTAGCAACGTGAATCTTACTTCACGACGATTTTAGTTGTCTTGCTGAAGCCGTTAGCTGTAACTGTGCAGAAATAGACACCGCTGTTGAGGTCGATGTCGATGCTGTTGTTACCGACTGTGAGGCTCTTGTTGATAACTTTCACTGTCTGGCCAGCGAGATTGACAAAGCTAATTGTTGCTTCTGCGTTGGCATCGGCACTGATGCAGAGGTAGTCCGTTGCAGGGTTAGGATAGATGTTATATACAACGTCATTTGTTTCGGCGACATCTTCTCCGAATGTAGCAACTCTAACTGCATAGATAATGTTGTCTGACAACTCTGATTGATCCTCATTCAGATAGAGGCCGAACAATTCATCAGCTGAGTATAAGAACCATACTTTGCCATTGACTTCGTTTGGATATCCTGTGAAACTGTATGCTTCTTCCTCGTTGTGTGCTGTACCTGTAGCTATTACTGTTGCAACATAGTATGCTTCCCATACGTCGTTAGAGCGTGTGTGCAAGAATGGGCTTCTGTAGTAGAATGTTGAACCAACTGATGTTGCACCTGTACGTTTGTCTGACAGACCGCTATACAGGATATAGACGTTATTGTTGTCATCTACTGCCATTGCAGGCATTGTGCCTACCACGTTAATGCTGCGGTAAGAACCAACATCGTTATGGTTACCCCAGATGTCGCTGTCGTAGTAAGGACCATTTTCATCACCAGGATTATTTTCTGAAGCATAACCATAGAAATGGAGGTTGTTGTTTCCTTCAGCTTCTGCCATCATTTCCATACGGTCTGAGTTCATGGTGTTGCTTTGGCCACCGAGAAGATGACCTGGCCATGACCATTGGTTGTTGGCATCTTCTGACCATTCGCCATAAGGAAGAATCTCGTGACCACCTTTTTCATTGACATAGTTTGAGTTCCAGTACATCATACCGATTACATACGGCCAGTATGAATAGTAACCCCAACCGCTGCTTGGTGCAGGTGCCCAACGGCCAAGAGCCCATGTTACGTGGACTGTACCATTGTTGTCGATAGCGATTGCGCCTGAGTTGTCATTCCAATAGATAGAGTCTGTTTCACTTGAAACCGTTTGCTGACCCCAATCGAACACTGAACCTGTAGCGACTTTGAACGGGTGTTCGCAAATTATTTGCTTTGTCCATGTTGCACCACCATCTTCTGAATACATATAGAACATGTCGTATGAGAAGCTGAAGAAAGTGATAGCAATTCTATTGCCGTTTGTTGCGATAACATAGTCATCAGCAGAGATTAACAGGTTGTACTCTGTAGAAAGGTTTGCAAAAACAGGATTTTCTGTCCATGTATGGCCACCGTCTGTTGATCTGTAATAAGCGATAACGCTTACATTATGACTGTTTGCATCTGCATATTGGTCAGCGCAAATGAGGTGGAGGCTACCGTCTTCTGTTGCAGCCACTCTTGGCCATGTCCAAGCACGTTCTGAAGTCTGAAGGTTGGTGAGGAACTCCCAATCGCCTTCGCCTTTGGTAGCTCTATAGTAAACATTGACACCTGTGTTGTGTGATACGAGGATTTCGCCATCGCCATAAGCGCAGATTGACGGCCAGCCTGATTTAGCAGGCTCGACTCTTGTTTCCGGCTCATCACCGAAACTCGAACCGTCATAATAATTGTAACCTGTACCACGGTCCGGGAAACTTGTCACACCACTGAAGTCCCACGTTGCAGTAACTGCTACAGAACCGTCAGGCCAAGCAGCGATACGATTGCCGATAGCACCGTTTGACTGAAGGTCGTAATTTGTCGTCATTGTTGGCATAAGAGTTGCTTCACCACCTCTTAAAAGCTGTGAGTTGCTCACGCTTGGGAGGATGTTTGAAGGTGAGTAGTTAGCAGGAGCTGACACTTCTGAGCCATCGTTAATCATGACTTGTGTCAGTACGCTTTGCTTTGCAACATCGCTCTTAGTACCTTTTACTTGAGCGAATCCGGCCATACCGATTAAGAGGCCGAGTGAAAGTAAAAATACCTTTTTCATTTTTTAAATTTTTAGTTAATAATAGTTATTTTTCAGTTTTATTGACGTTTTTATATTTCATAACCCGATGCAAAGATAATACTTTTTTTATAAACGATGTACTTTTTTTGAAAAAAAATTAAAATTTTTTTGAGCATATTTAAAAATGTTGTAATTTTAAGGCTTGAAAATACATGTAAAACAAACATTAACACGACAAAAGTAACAAAAATGAAAAAAGTTAAGTACCTCTTGTCAATAGGTGTAGTGGCATTGCTCGGTGTGGCATGTTCATCGGAACCTAAGATTGCCGATTCAGGACGCGAGCCTGTATCGTATGTGAACACTTTTATCGGGACGGGCGGACATGGTCACACTTATCCTGGTGCCACAGCACCTTTCGGGATGATACAGCTGAGTCCCGACACGAGGATGGACGACTGGGACGGCTGCTCTGGTTATCATTACTCTGACAATCATATACTTGGCTTCAGCCACACGCATCTCAGCGGGACGGGTTGTAACGATTACGGTGACTTCCGTTTCATGCCGGTAACAGGCGAAAAACATTATAAATCACACGATTATCGTTCTTCGTTCCGTCATGAGAACGAGACGGCGCGTCCGGGTTATTACAGCGTCGTTCTTGACGACTATAATATAAAGGTGGAGCTTGCTTCCGGAACGCGTGCCGCAATGCATCGTTATTATTTTCCGAAAGAGGCTAATGCAACGGTGCTTCTCGACCTGAAAGAGTCAACGTTGTCGGCAGAAAAACTTTATGATGCTTGGGCAAAAGTTGAAAATGACAACGTCGTCAGCGGATTCCGCCGTAGCGGATATTGGGCAAAAGACCAGTTTCTGTATTTTTATGCAGAGTTTTCAAAACCGATAAAATCGTATGATAAAGACGCCGAGGGTCTCGTTTATGCCTTTGATTTTGAGAATGATGGCGAGCCTCTCTTGATGCGTATAGGCATTTCGGCCGTCGATGTGGAGGGCGCAAAGAAGAATCTTCTTTCAGAGATTAGCGACTTCGATTTGGACGCTTTGGCGGCTAAGACGTATGCTACATGGAACGAGGAGTTGAGCCGCGTTGAAGTGAAAAGCGTCCTCGAAAAAGACAAGACGGTGTTTTATACCGCTCTGTATCATACTTTTATTGTCCCGAACCTCTATTCCGACGTCGATGGACGTTATCGTGCCCATGACCTCAAGGTGCATCATGCTGACCGACCGCGTTACACGGTGTTTTCACAATGGGACACGTTTCGTACAGAGAATCCGTTGCTCAATATGATTCAGACGGAACGCGCCGTGGATATCATCAACACCTTTATCGATAATTATGCGACTGGTGGGCTGCTGCCGACGTGGGAGCTTGCCGCTAATGAGACGCATTGCATGATTGGTTATCACTCTATTCCCGTCATTGCCGACGCATATATCAATGGTATAACCGGTTTTGACGCCGACAAGGCGTTGGAAGCCATGGTGAACAGGGCAAACGAAGACTTTTTCGGTCTCGGTTATTATAAAAAGTATGGATATATCGCTGCCGACGCCGAGGGTGAATCGGTGTCGAAGACGCTCGAATATGCATACGATGACTGGTGTATCGCTCGTATGGCGGAGAAAATGGGCAAGAAAGACGTAGCCGCCGAGTTTTACCGTCGCGCACAATATTACAAAAACCTATACGACCCCGAGACGAAGTTTTTCAGAGGACGCAAAAACGGCGGTTTTGTCACGCCATTTGACCCGAAACAGGTCAATTTCATGCTTACGGAAGCTAACACGTGGCAATATAATTTCTTTGTGCCACAAGATGTTAACGGTCATATCGGGCTTATGGGCGGTAAGGAGGAATATGCCAGGATGCTCAACCAGCTGTTCAATACGTCGTCGAATATAACAGGACGCCAGCAGGCCGACATTACGGGGCTTATCGGGCAGTATGCCCACGGAAACGAGCCGTCGCATCATATAGCGTATCTCTATGATTTTGTTGGCAAACCGACAAAAACGCAGCGTCTCGTACATCAGATTATGAATGAACTTTACAGCGACCACATCGACGGTCTCTGTGGCAACGAGGACTGCGGACAGATGTCGGCATGGTACGTGATGAGCGCGATGGGATTTTATCCTGTCAGTCCCGCGAGCGGATATTTCGTGATAGGCGTGCCTCATTTTGAGAAAATGACGGTAAAATTTGAAAATGGCAAGAAACTGACAATAATAGCAAAAGATTTATCAAGGGAAAAGAGATATATTGAATCGGTGAAGCTCAATGGTAAGTCGTTGAACCGCAGTTATTTATATTATGATGAGATTGTAGCTGGCGGAAAATTAGAGTTCCAGATGACAGAGAAACGCAACTCTGCATGGGCTACCGATGAAAATTCTTTGCCTGTGATGAACATCACGACGGAACAAATTGTCACGACGCCTATCATTAAGGTAAGCTCATACGTTTTTTACGACACTTTGAATGTGACAATCACACATCCTGACAAAGACGTGCAGATTTATTACACCATGGACGGCACCGAGCCTGATAAAAATTCCATTTTATATACGCAACCATTTGATATTCAGGCAACTACAGATGTTAAAGCCATTGCCGTGAAAGATGGAATCCGTTGTTCGACAGTGGCTGTCGGGGCGTTCAAGAAGATTGCGGCTGGGCGTAATATCACGTTGCAGTATCCTTACAACAATCAATATGATGCCGGTGGTGATATTGCGCTCATCGATTTTCAGCGTGGCAGCGACAATTTTCGTGTCGGCACATGGCAAGGTTTTTATGGCGTTGACGTTGTTGCAACCATCGATTTCGGGGAAGAGATAGAGCTTCACCGTCTTGCCGGCAGTTTTTTGCAAGACCAGAAGTCGTGGATTTTCATGCCTACGCGGGTGGAGTTTTTTATCTCCAACGACGGAAAGAAGTTCAAGTCGGTGGGTGTTGTCGAAAACGAGATTTCTCAGGAGGAGGAAGACGCTGTCACTCAAGAACTTGAGGTTAGGAAAGACATGAAAGCACGTTATGTGAAGATGGTTGCCACCACTCCGGGTACGTGTCCCGAGTGGCATGTAGGGGCTGGTGAGAAAGCATGGGTTTTCTGCGATGAAATTGTCATTGAATAGTTAGTCAGTTAATTAATAACTGACTAACTGAATAACTCAAAACTCAAAACTCTTCTCCACCTTCGTTATCTTGTTCGTTATAATCGTTGACGCCTTTGTTTTTCTTTGGCTGCTGGTTGATGCGATAATTGAGGTTAAGAGTTACCGTTGTCTTGCTCCACGAGCCTTCGCTGTATTGCCAGAAATTGTTTCCCCATGCTTCGCCGCCATTGGTGCGTGAGCCGAATAAGTCTCTGATATTCAAAGAGATAGTACCCTTATTGTTAAAAACGTCGCGTGAGGCGGCGAAATCTACCCAATAGTCGGCTTTACGAAATCCAAGAGGCTCGTCATGCGGACCCATGAAGTGTCCGGTGAACTGGAAGTTACATATTTTCTTGAAATCGAACTTCATCACGAGGCGACCGAAGAGGTTGTAGGAGTCGGTGGTATAGTGTTTAGTTACTCCCGTTATGGCGGAGGTGTAGTCACCCGTTGTCGATGACTTGAAAATGTTGATGTTTCCGTTGATATTACACCATTTGAGCACTCTTACCGAGCCGACAAGTTCAAGACCGTAGTCATCGCTTATTCCGAAGTTTTGTGGCATGCTTGTGGAGATGTCGCCCGACACCTCAGTGAAGTAACGTATCACGTCGGTGCTATGGCGGTAGTAACCAGTGAGGTTGAAGTTGCCGCCTTCCCAAAATTTAAGGTAAGAAAACTCGTAACTGTCAGTATATACGGGTTTCAGTGCAGGATTACCCACACGGAAGTTGCGGTCGTCGTTGAAGGAGCGGTAAGGAGCCATCTGCCAATAGCCGGGACGTCGGATGCGTCGTGTATAGCTTACTTGCATCTGGTCTTTTTCCGTGACTTTAAAATTGACGTGTCCGCTTGGGAATATGTCGTGATAGCTCTGTGTATGCTTGCCGTCGGCTTGGTTTTTGTAGTCGGCGAGGGTGTAAGTGTATTCGTAGCGTGCTCCGGCGAGGAAGGAGAAGATGCCCACCTCGGTGCCGTAGCTGCCGTAGAGAGCCACAACCTGTTGATTATAATCAAAATCATGGCAATAATCGGTCAGCATGGTGTCGTTTTGCGTCACAATGGCGTAATTTGATGGCATTGCGTTGGTATATTTAGCTCCTGCCTCTATGGTATGAAGCCCGAGATGATAAGCGAAATCGATTTTTCCTTGCAGGTTGCGGTTCATCTCACGGGTATCGGTATATTGATAAATGGTAGAGTCGGCGACTGGGATGTTATTATTCATGTCTTCCTCTGTAAGATATTGAGCATCAACGACGTCGGACCATTCATGACTATCATTTTGAAAGTAACGTATTGATGTTTTGAGGAAGTTATCTTTTGTCATAAAAAATTTGTCATAATCGAGAGTGAACTCCGACATCGGGCGGCTGTTATACCAGTCTTCGGAGCGTTTTGAGAAATTTGTCGTTCCGGCAAACGGGAAGTCATCGATATAAGTTACTGTCGGGGTGTTATGGCGTGAGTTTTGGCGGTACATTGCGGAGAAGGAGATGATGTCGTTATCGGTGATATAGTAGTCGAGGCCGCCTCGCACGGTGTGACCTTTGGAGTTCCTGCCGCGTTCGGTGGTCTGTTCTGATATTTGCGAGGCGTCGCTGTGGTTGCCGAGGTTCGGGTCGTAGCCGGTGCTGCCGTTGTAATATTCCGTTTTGATATAACTGTCGTTGAAATCGTCACGGTAGTTGAAGTTATAGTTAGCGAAGAAGTTGAAGTTTTTTAGGCGATAGTTGAGGCTTGCGCCTATGCCTGTCTGAAAAGGGAATGGTTCCGGCATTTTTTTGCCCCACTCGAATGGGAAGCCGCCGCGCACGTCGATGCTTCCGTTGAATCCTTTGCGTTTGTCTTTTTTCAATACGATATTGATGATACCGGCGGTACCTTCGGCGTCGTATCTCACTGAGGGATTGGTCACCACCTCGATACGTTCTATCATGTCGGCCTGAAGGCTACGCAGTGCGTCTTGCGTACTCACGCCAACGAGTCCTGATACTTTGCCATCGACGAGTATCTGCACGCCGTCGTCGCCACGGAGGCTCACGTTGCCTTCCACATCGACGGTGACAGAAGGGATGTTTTCCAGCACCTCGATGGCGTTGCCTGCCGTACTCGCTAAATCCTTACCCACGTTGAAAACGCGCTTGTCTAGACTCATCGTCATGGTGCTTTTCTCTGCCACTATCTCCACCTCATCGAGAAGCTCGCTATCTTGCCGTAAGTAAATCTTGCCGAGATGTATGGTGCCGCTGTTCTTCTCCACGCTGACGTTTGTTTTCAATGCTTTATATCCTATAAATTGTATCTCAAGATAATAATTTCCCTCGCTGGCTTGTAGCGTAAAATCGCCGTTCAAATCAGTAATCACGCCGGTAACGAAAGTGGAGTCGGGAAGTCTGTACATGCTTATGGTGGCATATTCTAAAGCCTCACCGCTGTCTTTATCCAAAACCTTGCCTTTTATGTCTATCAATTTTGCTTGATTGGCTAAGGTGTTGAACGACAATAATATACATAATAAAAATGTCCCGATTGAAAAAATATTTTTCATGATAAAGTCCTCTCGTTTTCTTTAAAAATTGGGTACAATAAAAATTGGGCACAAATTTATAAAAAATATTGTTTGATTCAAAAATTTTTCAAAAAATAATAGCGAGAAAGAATTATTTCGGAAGATAGTCTTAGTCCGATTTATAATACCTTGATAATCAACGTTTAATAAAATATTTGCAAAATTATTGAAAAACTTGTTGAAAATAATGAAATAAAGTGTAATTTTGCAGTCCGAAAAATTGGAATAAATAAGGCAGATAATGGCAAATGTTAAGAAAATATTGCATTACGTGGCAACCAAGAAATTCTGGGTTGAGTTCTTTCTCATGACTTTCGGCATGATTCTCACAGCTATATGTGTTCATTATTTCTTAGTGCCGAGCAAGCTCATCATCGGAACTATTTCAGGTCTTTCAATTGTCCTCGCCGAGGTATCGCAGTCATTATTTGGCGTACATCTTAAGGTCTCAATGATGATTTTTGTCATCAATGCGATATTGTTGGTGCTTGCTTATTTCCTTATCGGGAAAGAATTTGGTGTCAAGACGGTTTATACAGCTCTCATTTTAGGACCTTTCACGGCATTATTTGAGAAGTATCTGCCGTATCAGAAAGTCATCACCTTGTTGTATGGCGAGAAGAGTGCGTTTTTTGATGCCTCTACGGGTGGTTGGTCGCCTACCGCGATGCGTGACGGTTTCTCGTCGCTTATGGGCGACCCGTGGTTTGACCTTATCTGCTTTGTGTTGATTCTCAGTTTTGCACAGGCTATGTTATTCAAAATCAATGCTTCTACAGGTGGTCTCGACATCCTCGCCAAGATTGTGAACAAGTATCTGCACTTCGACATCGGGGCGTCGGTGACAGTGGCAGGCACGGTGATTTGCTGCACGGCATTTGCCATCAACCCGTTCAATATAGTGATTATAGGTCTTATTGGCACATGGATTAACGGTTTGGTTATCGATTATTTCACGGCAGGCTTGAACAACAGGAAGCGTGTGTGCGTCATCTCTCCTCAGTACCGTCACATTCAGGATTTTATTATCAACGAGTTACAGCGTGGTGTGACGATGTATGATGTGACGGGAGGTTACAGCAACCAGAAAAAAGTAGAGGTTGTAGCACTTCTTACAAAAGATGAGTTCTCCAAGTTGATGAATCACATCAACGAAAACGACATAAATGCGTTCATCACGGCCGGTAACGTCAGCGAGGTTTATGGTTTGTGGGCGAGTAACAAGAAAAAGACAAAGCAAGAAAGAGTAAGGCTTTGATTTTCATAGGATTAAGTTTTAAATGGTTAATGTAGGAAAAGGTTCCCTCCCAAGGAATCTTTTTCTTTTATGTCAGAACAAGCTCCCTTGGTCGGTGCCTTTGAACAGTCCTAAGTGTTTGTAAGCTATGTCGGTAGCCACACGTCCGCGTGGTGTGCGCATGAGATAGCCTTCTTGGATTAGGAAAGGCTCGCACACTTCTTCTATGGTGCCGGCTTCCTCGCCCACGGCTGTCGCAATAGTGTTCACCCCCACGGGGCCGCCCTTGAATTTCTCAATTATGGTGGTAAGGATGCGGTTGTCCATGTCGTCGAGGCCGTGTTGATCGACGTTGAGTGCTTTCAGTCCTATCCTTGCGATGTTGATGGTGATACGTCCGTTGCCTTGTATCTGAGCGAAGTCGCGGACACGACGCAGCAGCAGGTTGGCGATACGCGGTGTGCCACGGCTTCTCCTTGCAATTTCGAAAGAAGCCTCGTCGTCGATGGGAACCCTGAGTATTGATGCTGAGCGTTTTATAATGTCCGACAGCGTCTCTGAGTCGTAATATTCAAGTCGCATATTTATGCCGAAGCGTGAGCGCAGTGGTGCGGTGAGCAGTCCGGAACGTGTGGTGGCGCCGATGAGCGTGAACGGGTTCAGTGCTATCTGCACGCTACGGGCGTTAGGACCTGTCTCAATCATGATATCGATGCGGAAATCCTCCATGGCGGAGTACAGATATTCCTCGACGACGGGGCTGAGACGATGTATCTCGTCGATGAAGAGGACGTCGTTTTTCTCAAGACTGGTGAGCAGTCCCGCGAGGTTGCCCGGCTTGTCGAGGACGGGTCCTGACGTCATCTTCATGTTCACGCCGAGTTCGTTGGCGATGATATGTGACAAGGTGGTCTTGCCTAATCCAGGCGGCCCGTGTAGCAACACATGGTCGAGCGACTCGCCACGCTGGGCGGCAGCCTTGACGAAAATCCGGAGGTTGGCAACGACCTGCTCCTGCCCCGCGAAACTTGCGAAAGCATCGGGACGCAAAACTTGCTCTATCTCCTTCTCCGCTTTGCTCATCGAAATGCCGTATGCATCAAGATTATCATTCATATCGAAAAATTTAATCACAAAATTACAAAAAATCTTTCTAATGTGAAAACTTTTGCGTAATTTAGCCAAAAATTTTAAGCTTTGAGGAATAAATTATTGTTTTTGAGTTTAATGTGCTTATTATCAATGAGTTGTGTGGCACAAAACGGCATCTTGAATTTAAATCAAGATGAAAGAATCGATATGTTGATAGCCAAACAGCGTCAGATTCATGCTAACGACAGCACTATCGACGGCTTCAGAGTGCAGATTTTTATGGAACTCGGCAATGACGCGCTGGCACATGCCGACAGTGTGAAAGAAAAATTTATCGAAATGTATCCCGACGTGCCGGTCTATCTCATCTTCGGACAACCTTATTATCGCCTTCGTATCGGCAATTTCAGGACACGTCTGGAGGCGGAAAACATGTACCGTCAGGTGAAAAAAGAGTTTAAAAACGCCTTCGTGACCGCCGACCGTATCGAATTGCCTTACATCGCTCTTTGTTCCGAAGACGTAGATTGGGAAACACTTCCGGCAGACACAATAAAAAAGAAGATATTTATCGAAGATGATTTGTATATCGTTGATACTCTGCTACTTGACAGTATTTACTACAACGATAGTATCTATCAAATAAATGACGGGATTTTTTATGATGAATAAAAAAGTGTGTTTTTAAAAAAATTGGAACAATTTTTGATGAAGAATCCGTTATAAAAAGTGATTATGGCAAACGAAGAACTTAAAAAACAGATAGATGAGTTGTTCAGACTTTTTAAAAAAGTCATGGAGAAATTTCCGCCTGACGAGGTGCCTGGCATTGACAAGGCTCAATTTGAGCAGCTTAAGATGTATCTCACCCAGTATGAACAAATGAAGGATCAGTTTTCTGTCGAGATGTCGTCTATGATGGATAATGACATGGCGAAAAAAATCCTTGAGATGCTGATACATCAGCTGCGCGAGCAGCTTGGTGATGACGCCGATTTGGACGATGACACGAATCCTATTGCAGATGTTGAGATTAAGGAAAAAGCATTTGACTCGTTGCAGACAGGTGAGAATTACGCGTCTCTAATAGCTGCTATCGACGCACAGTTGAAAAATTCAAATCTTTCGGATGACGAGATTGACACTCTGCTCGATAAAAGGCAAAAATTATTAAATAAAGTAAATAACAATATGTAAATCAATAAGTTTTAAATTATGAAAAAGCATTTTTTCTTGCTTGCGACCCTGCTTTTGTTTTCATTCATGGCAAACGCGCAGCTTATCAAAGACAGGACAAACGGCAAAATCACCGTCGGTGCTGATTTATACACCGATATCAATACCGGCAGCAACTACGATAATTTCAAGCTGCGTGCCATCAATCAAGGATTTGACGCTTACATCACCTATAATTTCCCGATGGGTGAGTCGAAACACACTGCATCACTCGGCTTCGGCGTGACTTCCCATAATTATTATATAAAAAATGCTTGGTTATCAGAGCCTTACGCGGAGATAATCGAATTTACATCTATCTCTTCTTACAAAAAAAGTAAGATAAACTTCAATTATTTTGATATCCCGTTGGAGGTTAATTTCAGGATAGCCGATAAGTTTAAGATTTCTGCAGGTGTCAAAGTAAGTTTTTTGATGAACAGCAAGTCAAAATGTATAGGAAAAATCAACGGGAGCGATGCCTCCAATCCTGACGACCACGATTGGGAAGTGAAATATCGAGGTATCAACTCGGTAGAAAGCATTGTTTATTCGGCAACTTTCCGTTTCGCTTATCGTGCTGTGAATTTGTTTGTCGGTTATCAGTTCAACAGTCCGTTTAAATCGGGCAAAGGTCCTGAAATCTTACCTTTCTCGATAGGTATCGGTGTAAGAGCCTTTTAAACAAGGAGTAAGAAATACATTATTATTACTGTTGCGAAGCCTGTTGCGAAGCCGGTGTAGATTTGCTGGCTGTTGTGCGAGTGCAGTTGTAGGCGGGCAGCTGCCACTATGCCTGCGATTATGATTCCGCCAATGAAATAAGGCAGATACAGACGCACAGATACTGTTGTCATGACAAAAAGACAAGCCACGAAGCTGCCCCATCCGATGGTATGGAGGCTTATTTTCCAAAATAATGTTATTAAAAAAGCCAAAACAGTCACGACAGCAGTGGTTGTCATGTAGAAAGTGAAAAAGGAGAAAATCGGTATTTTGTTAAAAAACTTCAGTGTGGCGTAGATAAACATTATCATGATAAGGAGCGGACCGAGGCGTTCGTCGCGGCTTTCCATTTCGACAGATTTTATCAGGTTCCAGCGTTTCATCATGATGATGACAAGTGCTGGAATTAAGCAAGTCGTTGAAAATGTGATAGTTAAATATATCCAGTTATTGTTAGGCGAGAAGTGTGTGATGCCTGACAAGAGCAGTATCGCCATCATCCAAGTGGGCAGAAATATTGGATGACCTATTATGGAGATGATTTTTGCCGTTTTCATAATATTTTGCGCAGTCGTGCCACCGGGATACCAAGTTGTTCGCGATATTTTGCGACGGTACGTCGGGCGAGGGTGTAGCCTTTTTCTTTCAAGATGGCGGTCAGTTCGTCGTCGTTGAGCGGGTTGGATTTATCTTCGTTTTCAACGCTTTCGCTGACGATTTTCTTCACTTCGCGTGTCGATACTTCTTCTCCATCATCGTTGATGAGTCTTTCGCTGAAGAAAAATTTCAGTTGGAAAATGCCGTATGATGTCTGCACGTACTTGCTGTTTGCCACGCGTGAGATGGTGGAAATGTCAAGTCCAACTTTCTCTGATATGTCTTTGAGAATCATAGGTTTAAGTTTTCCTTCATCGCCTGTCAGGAAGAACTCGCGCTGATAATCCATGATAGCTTTCATGGTGACGTACATGGTGTTTTGACGTTGTTTCAAGGCATCGATGAACCATTTTGCCGAGTCGATTTTGTTTTTGATAAAGGTCACGGCCTCACGTTTCTCGCGGTTATCCTTGCCTTTGGAGTAGTACGTCAGCATGTCGGTGAAGTCTTTACTGACATGGAGGTCGGGAGCGTTGCGGCTGTTGATGGACAGTTCGAGTTCACCGTTGTTGTTAGTGATGGTGAAGTCGGGGATGATATAGTTATTGTTGTGAGGAGATGTCGAAAGTGTGCCGCCGGGCTTAGGATTGAGCAGCAGCACTATATCTATAGCTTTTTTGAAGTCGTCTTCCGTCATATCGCTCCGTGACATTATCTTGTCGTAATGTTTTTTTGTGAACTCGTCGAAATATTTATCGATGATAATGATAGCGTTATCGTAGTTGGTGCCAGGGTTTTCTTCTTTGAGGCGGTGCAGTTGTATTAGCAGGCATTCGCGGAGGTCGGTAGCGCCCACGCCGGCAGGGTCGAACTCTTGTATTATGGCGAGTACTTCACGTATCTCGTCTTCTGTAGCGTCAATGTTTTGTGTGAAGAGCAGGTCGTCGGCTATGCCGCTTACGGGGCGTGAGAGGTAGCCGGAGTCGTCGAGGTTACCGATGATATAGGCTCCTATCTTACGTTTTTTCTCGTCGAGTTTACGGAAGCCGAGCTGTTCCATCAGCGAGTCCTGAAACGAGGTTTCCTCGGTGATGGGTACCTCGTAGTGTTTGTCGTCGGGACTGCTGTTGTTGACGGAATATTTATATGCCGCGTCGTCTTCGTCGTCATCTTTGAGGTAGTCGTCGAAGTCATCAAGCGGGTTGTAGTGTTCGTCGTCGCTCTGTTCGTCATCAAAAGTATCTACGTCGTCGTTAGCGTTCAATTCTTCACTGTTGACGTCGTCGTAGTCGTTGGTTTCGCCTTCTTCGAGGGCAGGGTTGGTCATGATTTCCTCTTTGATACGAGTACTCAGTTCCATAGTCGGTATCTGCAACAGTTTCATGATGAGAATCTGTTGTGGCGACAGCTTCTGGAGCAGCTTTTGCGTTTGAGTTAATCTTTGCGAGCCCATTATAGTTGTTCAGTTGTTCAGTTGAACTGACTAACTGATGAATTGGTTAACTTTTAATAAAGGCAGTTCTTTGGTGTGCGAGGGAACGGTATGACGTCGCGGATGTTGCTCATGCCGGTGACGAAGAGCAGCAGTCGTTCAAAGCCGAGGCCGTAGCCCGAGTGTGGCACTGAGCCGAAGCGGCGTGAGTCGAGGTACCAATCCATTGCGTCTTTAGGGATGCCCACTTCTTGCATACGTTTCAGGAGTTTGTTCATATCTGTCTCGCGTTCCGAGCCGCCGATGATTTCTCCGATGCCGGGGAAGAGCACGTCCATGGCACGGACAGTCTTGCCGTCGTCGTTCTGTTTCATATAGAAAGCCTTGATTTCCGTTGGATAGTCGGTAAGGATGACGGGTCGTTTGAAGTGTTTTTCTACGAGATAACGTTCGTGTTCCGACTGAAGGTCGATGCCCCAGCCGGTGATAGGATATTGGAACTTACCTTTTTTATTATAGTTGCAGTTTTTGAGGATGTCGATAGCCTCGGTATAAGTGAGTATCTGGAAAGGATGTTCGAGCACGAAATGCATTTTTTCGAGCAGTTCCATCGATTTTTCTTCTGTTTTTTTGTTTTTCTCTTCTTCTTGAAGGCGTTTGCTGAGGAAGAGAAGGTCGTCCATGCAGTTATCCAAGGCATACTGAATCAAGTATTTAAGCATCTCTTCGGCGAGTTCCATATTGTCGTGGATGTCGTAGAAAGCCATTTCCGGTTCAATCATCCAAAATTCCGCGAGGTGGCGGGTGGTGTTAGAGTTTTCTGCACGGAAAGTAGGGCCGAAGGTATATATTTTCGACAATGCAGTAGCTGCGAGTTCGCCTTCGAGCTGGCCGGAGACGGTCAGGTTGGACTGTTTTCCGAAGAAATCTTGAGAATAATCAATCTTACCTTCTTCATTTTTAGGCAGGTTGTTGAGGTCGAGAGTGGTTACCTGAAACATCTCGCCTGCGCCTTCAGCATCGGAGGCTGTGATGAGGGGCGTGTGGATGTTATAGAACCCCTTGCTGTTGAAGAAGTTATGGATAGCGAACACCATAGCGTGGCGGATGCGGAACACAGCTCCGAAGGTATTGGTGCGGAAACGCAGGTGTGAGATATCGCGCAGAAACTCTAATGAATGTTTCTTAGGCTGTAGTGGATATTCGTCGGGATTGGCGGGACCGAGCAATTCTATGCTGTCAACCGCGAGTTCCACATTCTGCCCGTTGCCTGCCGATTTGACAAGTTTTCCGATGGCAGACACCGACGCGCCAGTATGCATGAGAGCGAGGTTTTCTTCTGGGATCTTCTCAAGGTCGATGACTAATTGCAGGTTGTTGATGGTTGAACCGTCGTTCAACGCGATGAACGCCACGTTTTTGCTGCCGCGTTTGTTACGCACCCAGCCTTTCACATTTATCTCATTATCAAGCTCTTGCATAGCGAGAGCGGCTTTAATCTCTGTACGTTTCACGATTTTTATGATTTTAAAATTTCAAACCACAAAAGTAGCAAAAAATTGCGAAATTAACGTAATTTATTTTTATATTTGCAAAAAAATATAAGATGAGCGAGAGCTATGATATAAGGCGATGGTTTAAGAAACCCGATGAGTTGCTTGTTGTGAGCGGTCCGTGCAGTGTTGAGACAAGAGGGCAGTTATTGGATACGGCAGAAGGATTGAGTAAGATTGAGAGAGTCAAAGTGTTACGTGGTGGCATCTGGAAGCCGCGCACGCGTCCTGACGCCTTTGAAGGCATTGGCGAGGTGGGCTTGCGATGGATGCAGGAAGCTAAGGAACGTCACGGACTGCTTACCATGACGGAGGTGGCGGTGCCGGAACATGTGGAGCTTGCACTTCGTTATGGCATTGATATTCTTTGGATTGGAGCTCGCACCGTAGTCAACCCGTTCTCTGTGCAAGAGCTTGCCGACAGTTTGAGAGGCTGCGACGTGCCTGTTTTTGTGAAAAACCCGATAGCACCCGACGTGAGACTGTGGCTCGGTGCTTTCGAACGATTAAAGAGCGTGGGACTGACATATTTAGGTGGCATACACCGCGGATTCTCGTCGTACGCTGATACTCCTTATCGCAACACCCCACTTTGGGAAATACCTATAGAACTCAACAGGTTACGCCCCGACATCCCCGTTATCACCGACGTGAGCCATATCTGCGGAAAGCGGGAATTGCTGCAGGAAATAGCGCAAAAAGCTCTCGATTTGAATACTTCCGGATTCATGATAGAGTCGCATTGCAATCCTGATAAAGCCCTGACCGACTCGAGACAGCAGATAACTCCGCAAGACTTGAAAAAACTGTTGGATAGTTTGATATTCAGGCAAAAATCGGTTGATACTGATGAGCTTGTGTTGCAAAATCTCCGTAAGGAAATTGACAATATCGACGATGAGCTGCTTAATCTTATCGCGAAAAGAATGAGCGTATCCGAACAAATCGGACATTTCAAGAAAGAGCATAAAATGACGATTTTGCAGATAGACCGCTGGAAACAGGTTTTGGAACACCATATTGATAAAGGTGTAAGTTTAGGCTTGACCGAAGAGTCGGTGAAGGATATTTTCGAGATAATCCATAAAGATTCCATAAACAGACAGTTTTAATTTTTTTTATAATGAAAAAATTTTTGTTTTTTTTAGTGTTTTTGATGAGTCTTGGCACTGTTTTCGCCCAGTCGAAGGTGATTGTGGTGATGAAAGACAAGTTTGACGACACCCGGTTGTCGAAAATGACGCGACAGATGACCAAGGCGCAACGTCGGGATTTTGTTATCAGCGAGAAGATGGCTTTTTGCCGGACTTCCCAGCAAGACGTGATGGTTTTTCTTAATGGTTTTAAAGATGAAAACGCGGTCTCGGACATCAGGCAGTTTTGGACTTTCAACGGTTTCAGCTGTGTTGTTGATGCTGATGTGGCAGCGCAACTCGCTGAACGTGATGATGTTGCGTATGTTTATCCTGACGACGGGCGACAGATGCTTCCTGATATTGGCGAGGCGCGACACGTGACGGCGAGGGACAACGCATGGCATGTTGACAAGGTCAACGCGCCGGCAGTGTGGACTTACAACGGCACCATAGGCTATAACGGCGACGGCGTGATAGTGGGCGTGGTTGACACCGGCGTTGATTACAACCATATTGACATCGCCGGCAGCATGTGGGACGGCGGTGCTGATTTTCCGCATCACGGATATGACTTCATCGATAACGACAACAACCCCATGGACGAGCATTGTCATGGCACGCATGTAGCCGGAATCATTGCAGGACAAGGCAACGGCGGCATACAGACAGGCATCGCGCCTGGTGCTAAGATTATGGCTATCAGGGTGTTAGACGCATCAGGATATGGCGGCGACACAGAGGTCATATCTGGCATCGAGTTCGCCTTGGAACATGGTGCCGACATCGTCAGCTTGTCGCTTGGCGACCCCGACATCGGGCCATCTGCCATGTATCGCGACATCTTCGTGACGGTGAAAGAGGCCGGCGTGGTGGCGTCGGTGGCTGCCGGCAACGATGGCGACACGCAATACACTTATCCTGTGCCAAATAATGTCGAATGTCCGGGCAACTGCCCTCCGCCTTGGCTGCATCCCGACCAGGTGAACCTCATCTCAGGCGGCACCTCGGCGGTGATAAGCGTAGGAGCCACCGACGCTAACGACGCACATTGCATCTTCTCGTCGGTGGGACCTGTGGCATGGGACGACTATCCATACCAGAATGGCGACGCCACACAGCCGGGATTGATTCGCCCCGACATCTCCGCGCCCGGCAAAAACGTCACATCATTAGCTTACCTGACGGAAAACGACTATGTGGAATATGACGGCACCTCGATGGCAACTCCTTGTGTGTCAGGCGTTTTGGCGTTGCTGCTTGACGCCGAGCCGGAGCTTTTGCCGGCACAACTCGACTCGATCATCGAGCTGACGGCCGTAAGCATAGGTAACACCATGAAAAACAATATCGTAGGCGCAGGCAGAATCGACGCCTTGGCAGCCGTCAACGCACTGTTTCACCACGGCCCTACAAACCTTGCCGCCGATTTCAGCGACAATTATGTCGATTTGAATTGGAACGCAGCGGAAAACGCCGTCTATTATGAGGTGTATCGTGACGGATTGCGTATCGCAAATAATTTAACGTCAACGACTTACACCGACCAATTGACTTACGCTGGCAAATACACATATTATGTGAAGGCGCATTTGAACAACGACATGACCACATTGCCATCAAACTATGTCATGATTGACAAAGTTATTGATATTCAAACAGAAGTGATAAATGAGACCAAGGTGGCTTTGATGTGGGACATGCCAAATTGCACCTACGACGGCTTTGAGTCGGGCGATTTGTACCAAAACATGTGGATTAACGACGGCACATATCCTTGGGAGATAACGACCGGCAGCCCTTATGAAGGCACCTATTGTGTGAAGTCAACGAATAAAACGATGTTTTCGGTAAGTAAGATTTCCCTTGGCGTGACGGTGGCAACCAATTGTATTATAAGCTATTACGCAAAAATCAGCTGTTTCCCGCTAAACGGTGGCGGCTTCTTCATCGACAATGTGCAATATGGCGAGACGGTGAAAGATGAGGTGCCGTGGACATATTATTCGGTGGCGTTAAGCCCCGGAAACCATTTGCTTGAGTGGAAATACGGAAACCAACTTGCTGAGGGTGAATACGAGAACTCTTTCTACATCGATAAAATCACTGTGGGTAATGCGTTTAATGTTTATCGCGTCAAATGTGACGGAAGCAGTCAGGTGCTTGTAGCGGAAAATCTCATCAACGCTCAATATATTGATAATGACTGGGTTATCTTGCCGGACGGTGTTTATAAATATGGAGTGAGCGTCGATGGCGGCCATACCATCGGTTGGTCAGACTGCATTACAAAAGGCAATGAGAATGTTGATGAGCAAGAAATCGCTGCCGTGGCGGTTTACCCGAATCCCGCAAAAGATGTCATTACAATAGAAAGTACTGGTATTCAGAGAGTTACACTTGTCTCAATGTTAGGAGTAACAATGTATGACGCAAAAGTCAATTCAGACAAAATAGAACTACAACTCGCTGATTATCAATCAGGAATGTATTTTATCGGCATCTTGACCGAAAAAGGGATGGTGACGAAGAAAGTCACTGTCGTGAGATAGTCAGAAGCGATAGTAGGCGACGAGTTCAAGCACGTCGTTGAAGGCACCCCACTGACCGAAGCGCAACGCTTGCAGATAGTTGCCCGCATAAGCCGAGTTTATCGAGGTTATTACGCGGGTTCCTATTTGTAGTTTCTTATCGATGACATTGAATTTCAATCCGAGAATGCCGTTGACACAGAAGCGTTTCCATCGGTTGGAAGTCTCGTTTGCCCCATTGTTTTTCTGGTTGGTGTAGGCGAGAACATCAACACTTGCGCCCGCCTCTAACGAAATCCAGTCGAGTTTGCGCCCGTTGATGTTAAAGAATCCCAAGTTTGCGGAGGCGACGAGTGGAAGTTCCACATAATCAAGGCGTATGGTGAATTGTGTCGGGTCATCGGCACTCGCTTTGGAGCCTTTTTGTATGTATTTCACCTCAAATTGAGCGTCAAAAATATCGTTGAGTTCAAGTCCCACGAAGGCGCCGGCGGTGAAACCCACCTTATGAAAGCCGTCGTTATGGTCGCCGTCAACTTGAGACGTGACGCCACCGAGAGCGACACCGCCATAGAAAGCTTGGGATTTCGCTGAAACAGTTGTAAATATTAAAATAAGAGATAATAGGGAAAAGATAAAAGGGTGATGGTTATTGTCATTTCGACCGAAGCGCAATGAAATTTCCCGACTACACTGCGTTTCGCTCGAAATGACGTTTCTTTTGTTCGTTGTCATCATACTTCACGTTTTATACAGTAATACAATAATTTTCTCAAAGCATCCTTAGCCTCCGAATCATTTATCTTATCTAATTGATTATCAGCCTGTTGAATAAAAAAATTCATTTTTTCCTCGCAATATTCGATACTTTTTTTCTTTTTTGCCATGCGAATGATGCTGTCGATGGTATTTTTTTTCTTTCCGGATAGTTGTATCTTACTGATTATCAAAGTTTTTTCGATAGGAGAACTTTTTTTCAGAAGATGGATAAGTGGCAGTGTCATTTTATGTTCTTTGATATCGTTGCCGTAGCCCTTGCCGGAGATGTTATCTGATTGATAGTCAAAGATATCGTCACGGATTTGGAAAGCGATGCCTGCATTGATTCCGAATTGTCGCATCGTTTCGGTTTGTTCAGGTGAGGCGCCGGCGGAGACGGCGCCGATGGCACAGCACGAGGCTATCATCGAGGCGGTTTTTTTCTCGATAATCTGATAATAGTCGTCCTCGGAGATATTCATTTTCTTAGCTTTTTCAAGTTGGAAAATTTCGCCTTCGCTCATGTTTTTCACCGTTTCTGAAATCATGTCAAGTGATTGATAATCATGGTTTTCGAGAGCTATCATCATACCTTTTGCGAGGAGATAATCGCCAGTGAGGACAGCTATTTTGTTTTTATATAACGCGTTGACTGATGCGAAGCCGTGACGTTCGGAGGCGTCATCGACCACGTCATCGTGGATGAGGGTGGCAGAATGCAGAAGCTCGATGAAAGTGGCGGCACGGTAAGTGGCGTCAGAAGCGGGGCTGAAACATTTTGCGGAGAGGAAAACGAACAGCGGACGCAGCTGTTTCCCCTTGTGTTTCAAGGTGTAATGCCCTATTTTGTCTAAAATATAATTATCTGAATGCAAAGCCTCTTCGTAAAAAGACGCAAAACGCTCAAGTTCAGGCGCGACTACCGATTTTATTTCACCGAGATTTATCATACTTAAAATAAAATGCAAATTTAATTAAAAAATTTTAAATATTCAAGAAAAATTTATAATTTTGAAGTCTGAAATAAAAATGAAATAATCTCAAAATATTTTAGTAAATAATTGATTATCAACTAAATAATATTTAACATGAAGAAAGATACAAAAGTTTTTACGCTTATCCGGAAGGAAAAAGAGCGTCAGATGCACGGCATTGAGCTTATCGCTTCCGAAAACTTTGTCAGCGATCAGGTGTTGAAGGCAATGGGTTCGGTGATGACAAACAAATACGCGGAGGGTTATCCCGGGAAGCGCTACTACGGTGGTTGCCAGATTGTTGACCAGACTGAGCAGATTGCCATCGATCGCGCTGCCGATTTGTTTCAGGCAAAGTTTGTTAACGTGCAGCCGCATTCGGGAGCACAGGCTAACATGGCAGTTTTGATGGCCTGCTTGAAGCCGGGTGACACTTTCATGGGTCTCGACCTCTCACACGGCGGTCACCTCTCACACGGCTCACCGGTCAACTCATCAGGAATACTTTACAAACCGGTTGCTTACGAAGTGAGCAAAGAGACCGGCATGGTTGACTACGATGACATGGAGAAAAAGGTGGCTCAATACAAGCCGAAGCTCATCATTGCCGGCGCGTCAGCTTATTCACGTGACTGGGACTATGCGCGCATGCGTAAGGTAGCCGACTCAGTTGGTGCAATCTTGATGGCCGACATCTCACATCCGGCAGGTCTCATTGCCCGCGGCATCCTCAATGACCCGTTGGAGTACTGCCACATCGTGACGACGACAACACACAAGACCCTCCGCGGACCACGTGGCGGCATGATTATGATGCGTGAGGACTTCCCGAACCCGTGGGGCTTGACAACACCTAAGGGCGAGATCAAGATGATGTCGGCATTGCTCAATAGCGCGGTGTTCCCCGGAGTGCAAGGTGGACCGCTTGAGCACGTGATAGCGTCTAAAGCAGTGGCATTCGGCGAGGCTTTGTCAGATGAATACTTTGAGTATATCCTTCAGGTGAAGAAAAACGCCGCCGCGATGGCGAAGGCATTCACCGACAGAGGTTACAACATTATCAGCGGTGGTACTGATAACCATCTGATGCTCATCGACTTACGTTCTAAGTTCCCGGAAATCACAGGTAAGATGGTGGAGAACACCCTCGTTCAAGCCGACATTACAGTCAACAAGAACATGGTGCCGTTCGACAGCCGCTCACCATTCCAGACATCGGGTCTCCGCGTAGGAACACCGGCTATCACCACACGTGGCTTGAAGGAAGACATGATGGAACCGATTGTTGACATGATTGACGATGTCATCAGCCACATCGACGATGCCAAGAAACTTGAGGCAGTGAAGGAGAAAGTCAACACCATGATGGCGGAGTATCCGCTGTTTGCCTGGTAATATTAGCCATTAGCCATTAGCCATTAGTCGTTAGCAGGTTTTTGCTAAAGGCTAATGGCTAATTTGATGATTTATAATGAAATCACTTCATCCATTCTGATGTCATTAGGCTCGGTGGGCACTTCGGGGACGAGCTGGAAGTCGAAGCAGATGCCTATGCGCTTGATATTCAGATGTTTGCAGAGAAAACGGTCGTAATAGCCGCGACCACGTCCGATGCGGTTGCCGTCTTTGTCGAAAGCCACGCCGGGCACCACAATCAAATCATAATCGCCTGTATATGGCACATTTTGCGGCTCAAGAATATTGAAATCACCGACGGCGAAGCTTGTATTTTCGGCAAGTTCCACAGGAATAATGTCGTCGCCGACCACCGTGGGCAGGATGATTCTCTTCTGATGACGCCATTTCTCGATAAAATCCTGAGTCTGAACCTCATCAGGCAAGGCACTGTAAAGCATCACGGTCTTCGCGTTCCGAAAATCAGGATGACGCTCCAATTTCGCCATGATTGTCTCCGACTGCCCAAGAAGCTGCTCGCCGGTGTGCTGTCTCTTGAGGAGTTTTATGCTCGCCCGAAGTTCTTTCTTATCCATCATCTGAACCATTTATATAGATTTCCTCTCAAAAGCAGATAATAAACCGCGATGCCAACCCAGCTGGTGAGAAGTACGAGTGTTATCGTGATGATTTTCCCGACAGGGTTGATAGGTTCATTGAGTATTTCGATAACTGCCTTGACGCCGAGAATGACGCCGATAACATAGACTATTCCTGCTACCATATCTTAAATATTTTTCTGCAAAGTTACAAAATATTCAGATATTGAAGATGCTTTGAGCATTTTTTATTATCTTTGCGAAAATATTCAAGTCGTGAAAAAAATGGTTTTTTATCATTGTGATTGTCGGGTTAGGCGTTGCAATGAGATTAACAAAGTAAGTGGGGAAGTTGATGAATACAGAGAAAAATTTGACTGAAACACTTGATTTTCATCGTCTTACAATTGCCGACAAAGAAGTGTTACAGTCTGTGACGTTGCATGCGGGGCGGCGTAATTGCAACTACACTTTTGCGAACCTCGTGGGATGGCAGTTTTGGTTTAGGACGGAAGTGTGTGTGCTTTCCGATGCCGTGGTACTACGTTTCGGATGGGAGGGAGAGAAGGCGTATATGATTTGCACTAAAACGCTTGTGCCGTCGCTGATACAGTCGTTGCGCGACGATGCCGGCGGTCCTTTTATGATTTTAGGGCTTGAAGACGACCAGATAGAGGTGTGTCGTGGCATGGCACAACGTATTGAGTCAAAACGAAACCAGTTCGATTACATCTACCGTCGCGCCGATTTAGCTGTTTTGCAAGGCAACAAATTAAAGGCAAAGCGCAATCACGTCAATCATTTTCGCGCGGAGTTTCCCGATTTTGAATATCGTGAGCTGACACCGGCGATGTTTGAAGAGTGCCGAGCTTTAGAGATGCTGTGGCGTGATGAGCGAGGCGACAACAACCCTGAATACGGCGACACCATAGCAGCCGAGCAACGTGTGGTGGAGACGGTTTTTGACCATTGGAACGAGTTGGATATGCGGGGCGGCAGCATATATATCGACGGTAAAATGGTGGCTTTTACATACGGGACAGCTGTCACTACCGACACTTTCGATGTGTGTGTGGAGAAGGCTGATCGCAATATTGACGGACTTTTCAGCGTCATCAACCAACAGTTTTGTGCGCATCTGCCGGAGCAGTTTGTTTTCGTAAACCGAGAGGAGGACATGGGCATTGAGGGATTGCGCAAGTCGAAATTATCGTATCACCCTGAAATATTGTTGAGTTACAATGTCGTACACTTTGTATAGGATGACATCTGCTGATGCGCCGCTCACCATAGAATGGCTCGTGCGGCAGTATGGCTTCGACCGTCATGAGGTGGAGCGGTGGCTGCAGTGCTATCGTTTCAACTGGCCGTTGAGCGTAAAGGCTGTCGCTGACGACGGCGACGTGATAGGTCTGCTCAACATGAGCGACTATCGTATCGAGGAGGAGTCCGGTTACATTGAAGCAGAGCGTCCTGATTTGCTCAAGAGACTTAACGAGATGCGCTATGTGGCGGTTTTCTCCTTCATTGTGAAAGACGCCTACCGTGGCACACGTCTGAACTATGACATGCTGATGTCGATAATGCCTGAGTTGCGTCAGAGCTATGATTTCGTTTTCATCCCGGTGATGCACCGTCTCAAGACGCACCAATACTGGCAACGCTGGGGCGCGACAGAGTTTTATAGGGATAAAGATTGTGTTTATTATTGGTTAAGGTTAAATGCAGAATAACAAAAAGTTTGGAGCTTGGCGAAGCCAAGCTCCAAACTTTGTTTTAATAGTAGCGATAACTCTTCACCTGTCCGATATGACGGGCGAGTCGGACCACTTGGTTGCTATAGCCGAACTCGTTGTCGTACCACAGATACAGTATCACGGTCTTGCCGTCTTCGCTGACTTTGGTAGCCGGTGCGTCGAAGATGCAGGCGCAGCTGTCGCCGATGCCGTCGCTGGAGACGAACTCTGTGTTGTTGCTGAAACGGATCTGCTCTATGAGGTTACCTTCGAGGCAGGCGATACGGAAAGCCTCATTGACTGCCTCAACGGTGGTCTCGCGTTCAAGGTCGAGGGCGAGCACTGCCAAGGAGACGTCTGGCGTCGGGACACGCACGGCGTTGCTCGTTAGTTTGCCCTTAAGCGCAGGGATGGCCTTGGCTGCCGCCTTGCCGGCACCGGTCTCGGTGATGACCATATTCAACGCGGCTGAACGACCACGACGCTCTTTCTTATGGTAGTTGTCGAGCAGGTTCTGGTCGTTGGTGTAGCTGTGGATGGTCTCGATGTGACCTTTCACGATGCCGAAGTTATTCATCATGACCTCAAGACCCGGCACGATGGCGTTGGTGGTGCAGGAGGCAGCTGAGAAGATAGTCTCTTTCTCAAGGTCGAGAGTGCCTTGGTTGACGCCATAGACCACATTCGGGATGTCACCCTTGCCTGGAGCGGTGAGCAACACCTTGGCGACGCCTTTGGCTTGAAGATGACGCGACAATGACTCTCTGTCACGGAAAGCACCGGTGTTGTCGATGAGCAAAGCATCGTTGATGCCATATTGCGTGTAGTCGAGGTCCTCAGGGTTTTTCGCTTCGAGGAAGAGGATTTTCTGTCCGTTGACCATCATGGCGTTTTCGCCTTCGACAGGGGTGCACACGCCGTGGAAGTAACGGTGTACTGAGTCGGTGCGGAACAGGTTGATACGTTTGGCGATATCCTCCGGTGAGTTCTTGCGTGTTACGATGGCGCGCACGCGGAGGGTGTCGCCACGTCCTGCCATCTCCGTCATCTCACGGCAGAGGATACGTCCGATACGACCGAAGCCATAGAGGATGACATCCTGCACCTTGTTGCTGCGCGGCACGGCGTTGATGATATAGCCGAGTTTGTCGCGCACGAAGGCGGTGACGTCGTTGTCATACTTTTCTTTCTCATCAGTCCATTCAGCGTTGAGGCGACCGAGGTCGATGCGGGCGGGAGCTAAGTTCTCCGCGAGGAGTGCCTTGGCGATGAGCAGTGAGTCCTGCACACGGACAGGTTTGCCTAACACGTTGGCGGCACGCAGGTGTTTGTTCAGGATTTTGCCAGAGCCACGGTTGACTAACAGTGAACGCAACATGATAAGTTCCACCGACTTGTCATACCACAATCTACCAACGATGTTGATGAGTTCATTAGCGGCTTTTTCGTTTTCATTCCAAGCCTTCAAAGAGGTTTCAAAGCTATCGTTCATGATGTAAGCAATTTTATTTTACATAAGGTTAATTACATATATTTTTGGCAAATTTATGAATTATTTTAATATGACAGAACTTTTTTTAATAAAAATAGACCACAATATAGTATATGTTCGTTTTGTGAGAATGATGATTTTTGCCACCGCAACCTTGCAATTTCATGACGCACCTATAGAACCACAAGCTTTCGCCTTTGTAAAAATTGGCCTAATGGACAAAAATTAGGATAAAATCTTTGGAATTTTTCATTGAAAAATTTGGGTGTTCTTGAAAAAAATCAGATGTCGAGCAAATTGAAATGCTCGACATCTAATGGAGTTATGTGCTTATATTTAGAATTTCAATGCAACACCATTGACACCAAACCCAAGGTTGACAGGATGCTTGCCATCTTTATTCAACTCAATATCGTAGAATGAATAAACCTGATTTTGCTGGTAATATTTATATCTGTTCATCCTTGACATTCAATTTTCTGCAAATATATTGATTTTCGATGAAAACAAATCGGTTGGAAAAAATAATTTTTCGGTTGCCAGTGGCTGCCGTGGTACGACAGCCCTACACCAAAACAATTTGGTGCAACATTATTGCGGCTGCCGTGGTACGACAGCCCTACATACCCGTCGGGGGCAATTTTCACCCATGGGCTGTAGGGCTGTCCCATTGGGGCAGCCGCATGTCAATGATCAATTATCCTTACCGCCTTTTATAGAACCGATCCAATTCCCACCGAATCGGATTATTCTGAATATAATTGGATATAAGGTTCATCTCTTTGATATTGCGAATAATATGGTCATGAAATCGAGGTTGCCATGCAAACGAAATGTCATTTTGATTCGCATATTTGGTAATAGCCGATTTGTATTGCCCGATAATGCGTGACAACCGCCCGCAACAATTAGAACGGCGCTGCATTTCTTCGTTAATAATCTGTTCGAAATCAATTATGGTTAATTCATCACAACGGCTATCCTGATTGCGGCTGCCGTGGTACGACAGCCCTACAGACCCAGACTCATGCATCATGTTTTCGTTTGGGGTTGTAGGGCTGTCACATTGTGGCAGCCGGTCGTTATCCGGCCATTCAATTGGATTGTCAACAATAACAATCATGTGAACATGATTCGGCATCACCACAAATTCTGGAATCGCAACATTATCATTGATTTCCGGAATCTTTTCCACACAAAGATGTGCATATTCTCCAATAGCAGAGAATTGCATTTTGCCGCCAACAATATCGCCAAAATACAACTCGCGATTCTCGGTGCAAAACGTAACAAAATAATCTCCGCCATTGTAATCGTGCCATTTGGCGCGCGGCGGTTTCCGTTGTGGTAGATTGTATTGCATTGTCAATCAAATTTGGTGCAAAAATAATGGTTTTTCAGCACAAAACAATGGTAGTGGCATAAAAATCTGATAATTTGCGGCAATACCTTATTCATTGCGGCTGCCGTGGTACGACACGTCGATGCCATTCCCGTTGCGGCTGCCGTGGTACGACAGCCCTACAACCCGTCGGGGCAATTTTCACCCATGGGCTGTAGGGCTGTCCCATTGGGGCAATACAGAAAAACGCGCCTTAATTAGGACGCGTTTTTTTCATACTTACTCTTTATTTATTCAGAATAAGGATGTTCTTCAAAAGTCTCTTTTCCTGTAGGCCAATGCATATATCGAGCAACCATTGAAGGTTTCCAAACTTCATCAACCGCAGCATCAACACTTGGTGCTAATGTAATAGAATTAGAATTCAATCCTTCACTGCTATTAAAGTAACAAACCATTGTTGTGCTTGCATTAGACCACATTCGCTGCTTTGCATGTTTTTCCATTTGTTGTGGTGTTGCATTGGTTATATACACGAAAATACGATATGTTCCAGGCCCTCCATTTGCATTGCTCTTAAAATATGCAAATTGATTAAATGAACCATTAGATCCACAACTACTTAAGCCCAAAACTATTGCTACTATTGCAAAGGCAATCTTTATTCCTCCTAATTTAATTTTCATGATATTAGTCCTTTCGTTTTATTTTTAAATTAAAGAGAGAGAATTAGGTTTAGCCCAATTCTCCCTCAACATTAACTACATTTATTTCCCTTCGCTCAGCCTCTTATACCCCTCGTATCTCAGTTTCGCGAACTGCTCGGTCTTGGTGAACAGCTCCTTGGCTTCCTCGGGGAAGGTCTTGAGCAGCGAGTTGTAACGGACCTCGCCCATGATGAAGTTCTGGAAGTCGGCCCAGTTGGGTTCCTTCGAATCCAAGTGGAAGCCGTTCTGTCCTGCGTCTTCCTCGGCGGGGTTGAAACGCCACAAGTGCCAGTAACCGCACTCTACGGCGAGCTTCTCTTCCTGTTGTGAGTGTCCCATGCCAATCTTGATGCCGTGGTTGATACACGGGGCGTAGCAAATCACCAGCGACGGGCCGGGATAAGCCTCAGCTTCCTTGATGGCCTTGAAATACTGTGCTTGGCTTGCGCCCATGGCGACCTGTGCCACATACACGTAGCCGTAGCTCTTGGCAATCATGCCGAGGTCTTTCTTACGCACCTTCTTACCCGAAGCAGCGAACTTGGCGACAGCACCGGCAGGCGTAGCCTTCGACGACTGTCCGCCCGTGTTGGAATACACCTCAGTATCGAGGACGAGGACGTTGACATCTTCGCCTGATGCCAGCACATGGTCGAGACCGCCGAAACCGATGTCGTAAGCCCAACCGTCACCGCCGAAGATCCACTGGCTGCGCTTGGCTAAGAAATCTTTCTGTGCTAACAGCTCGCTCTCAAGCTCACAGCCGTGGCAGATGCAAATCTCGCGACCTGCGGCCTTGGCTTCCTTGGCTTTCTGCAACATCTCAGGCTGCTTGTCGCCAAATATCTCCTTTGCCTTGTCGGAGCCGAAGAACTCTATGCAGCCGTCGATAGGCAAGATGGCTTTCTCGAGGGCGGCGACAAACTCATCGGTGGCCTTGCGGTTGGCAACGGTGTCGTTGTAGGTGTCGAGCCACTTCTGTGTTGCCTCTCTCATCCAGTCGAAAGCGGTTACGCCGACCAGCTCCTCGGCCTTCTTGCGGAGACCTTCGCGAATCTTACGGTAGCCTGTCGCCATGCCGAGACCGAACTCAGCGTTGTCTTCGAACAATGAGTTTGCCCATGCCACGCCGCGACCTGTGCGATTGTTCTTGCGATATGGTGTGGCAGGTGCCGAGCCGCCGTAAATCGACGAGCATCCCGTGGCGTTGGCCACCATCATCTGCTCACCGAAGAGCTGTGTGATGGTCTTGATATAAGGCGTCTCGCCGCAGCCTGCGCAGGCTCCGGAGAACTCGAACAGCGGCTGTGCGAACTGGCTGTTCTTGGTGTTGGCGTGTTTGTCGATGAGGTCGTCTTTGTATGTGACTTTCTTCTGGCCGTATTCCCAGTTCTCGGCTTCGCCGAGCTGGCTCTCGAACGGCTTCATCACCAATGCCTTGACCTTGGCGGGACACACGTCGGCACAGTTGCCGCAGCCGGTGCAGTCCATCACCGAGACCTGCATCCTGAAATGCATGCCTGCCATCTCCTTGGGCATCTTCATGACGATGCTGTTCATCGAGGCAGGGGCGTTCTTCATCTCTTCGTCGGTCATCACGACAGGACGTATGGCTGCGTGAGGGCAGACGAGCGAGCACTGGTTACACTGGATGCAGTTGTCGGGATTCCATTCCGGCACTTCTGTAGCCACGCCGCGTTTCTCGTATTGCGTGGTGCCGGCCGGGAAGGTGCCGTCGATGATGTCTTTGAACGCGCTCACAGGGAGGTCGTTGCCGCACTGTGCCACCATCGGACGCATCACCTTATTAATAAACTCAGGGTCGTTGTCGTTGTGCTCGAAAGCGAAGTCGGTGGTGCAGTCGAGGTTGGCCCATTCTGCCGGAATCTCAATCTTTGTAATCTCACCGCCACGGTCAACGGCAGCGTAGTTCATGTTGACGATGTCCTCGCCCTTCTTGCCATAGCTCTTCACGATGAATTTCTTCATCTGCTCCACGGCGAGGTCGTAAGGAATGACGCCCGAAATCTTGAAGAATGCGCTCTGCAGGATGGTGTTGGTGCGGTTGCCCAAGCCAATCTCGGCGGCAATCTTGGTGGCATCGATGATGTACATATTAATATGGTGGAGTGCAAGATATTTCTTCACATAGTCGGGAAGATGATGTTTTGTCTCCTCGACACTCCAAGGCGAGTTATAGAGGAAAGTGCCATTGTCTTTCAGGCCGCGCAGACAGTCGTATTTGCGCAGGTATGACGGCACATGCACCGCCACGAAGTCCGGGGTTCCGACGAGGTAAGGAGCCAATATTGGCTGGTCACCGAAGCGCAGGTGCGAGCAGGTGTAGCCGCCTGATTTCTTCGAGTCGTAGTCGAAGTAAGCCTGGCTGTATTTGTTGGTGTTGTCACCGATGATCTTGATGGAGTTCTTGTTGGCTCCCACTGTGCCGTCGGCGCCGAGTCCGTAGAACTTGGCCTCGAAGGTGCCTTTTGGCAGGATGGATATCTCAGGAAGCAGTGGCAGTGAACGGTTTGTCACGTCGTCAACGATGCCGACGGTGAACTGGTTCATCGGTTTCTCGCTTTCCATGTTCTTAAACACGCTCAAGATATGAGCCGGTGTGGTATCTTTTGACGACAGTCCGTAGCGTCCGCCGATAATCATCGGTTTGCACGGGCAGTCTTTGAAAGCCTCCACGACGTCTAAGTAGAGCGGGTCGCCGTTGGCGCCCGGTTCCTTGGTGCGGTCGAGGACGGTGATGCGTTTCACGTGCTCCATCAGGCTCTTAGGCATGGCCTCCATGAGATGTTTCACGCTGAACGGACGATAGAGATGCACTGTCACGAGGCCGAGTTTCTTGCCGTTGGCGTTCTCGCGGTCGATGACGGTCTTGATGACGTCGTTGATGGAGCCCATCGCGATGATGACGTCGGTTGCGTCTTTGGCACCGTAATATACGAATGGAGCATATTCACGACCTGTGATTTTGCTCATCTCTTTCATGTATTTCGCCACGATGTCGGGCAATGCGTCGTAGTATTTGTTCTGAGCCTCGCGTGTCTGGAAATAGATGTCGGGGTTCTGCGCTGTGCCGCGTGTCACGGGATGCTCCGGGTTGAGTGCTCTTTCACGGTAAGCCTTCAACGCCTCCCAGTTGACGAGCGGACGGAGAGCCTCCATGTCGGCTGCCTCTACCTTCTGAATCTCGTGTGAGGTGCGGAATCCGTCGAAGAAGTGGAGGAACGGCACTCTGCCTTCGATAGCCGCGAGATGTGCCACCGGCGCGAGGTCCATGATTTCCTGCACCGAGCTTGTGGCCAACATCGCGAAGCCTGTCTGACGGGCGCTCATCACGTCGGCATGGTCGCCGAAGATGGAGAGTGCCTGTGCCGCGAGTGCGCGGGCCGAGACGTGGAACACGCCGGGGAGCAACTCGCCTGCGATCTTGTACATGTTCGGAATCATAAGGAGCAATCCTTGTGATGCCGTGTATGTGGTGGTCAAGGCACCGGCTTGCAACGAGCCGTGCACTGCGCCGGCGGCGCCGGCCTCTGACTGCATCTCCACGACTTTCACGGTGTCGCCGAAGATGTTTTTCTGACCTTTAGCTGCCCATTCGTCGATATACTCTGCCATCGGTGATGACGGGGTGATGGGATAAATGGCGGCTACTTCGCTGAACATGTATGCAACATGGGCCGCGGCCTGGTTGCCATCACATGTCATAAATTTCTTTTCTGCCATATTTTTTGTATGTTTAGTTGATTTTTACGTTAAAAAATATTTCGCAAAGATAATGTTTTTTTTTGGTATCATCTGGCTGTTTGCAAAATTTTTTTGAAATAATGAAAATCTGTATAAATCAGCTTATTTTCCGTTTGAAAAGTTAATAAAATCCAACACAATCTCTGATGCATAAAGTTTGTGACATTAAAAAGAGGATGACTTCTTTTTAGTCATCCTCGTGAAATTGTTTTATAAGCTTTTCTCGATCTCGGCACAGGAAAATTACTCAGTGGCCAAAACCAACCGCACCGAGTAGCCGCTAGTAAAGTACCATCGGTCCATGCGCACAAAGCCCGAATGGAAGAACAAGAAGTAGAGGGTGACGCCAGTATAAGCCGTACAAGAACCGTAGTAGCCGTAGTCGGTCCTGCTCACCGAGGAACCATTCGAGTAGCCAGCGACTGGCAGGAACACGCAACCCTTACTCTCCAAAGTCGTCCATTGGGTGGAAGTGATGGTGTTGCCTGTGAATGCCGCATCAGTAGTGTTATAGTCGCTCAACGTGTAGTAGCTGTCGCTCCAATTGTCAGGAAGAATTATCACACCGTTTATCTCGTTAACCTGAGCCTTCGCATAAAAGTGACCCGAGGTGGTCGAACGACCAAATAGCAGATAGTTCCACTGAGCATTAGTCAAAGTCTTGTAGGTTCTGCCGCCGATAGTGAACTCCACCGGATTGTTGTTTGAGGACGCTATCTCACTCCATGTGAAGTAGTAACGGGGATAGCCAAACAGTAGTGGTTTGTCCGTGTGTACGGTGTATTGTGTGGACTCAAAGGCGTATGTGCTAGCCCCTGTCTTCACAAGATTCCCTTTCGCAAAGTAAACCTGAGTCCCTGACGCCACTGTAAACAATTCACCCGTGTTGGTCGTCACTGTCGAAGGTGTCTCATTAGTCGTCGTGAAGTTCTCTACACTGCCGTAACTCGTCCCGGCACTGTTCGTTGCGTACGCCCTCACATAATATTTGGTACCTGCACTGAGGCCCTCGACATTGTATGTGTATAAGCCTGTTCCTGTACCGCTCGCAACCTGTGTTGTGCAATTAGTGCCGCTTACAGTAGGCGTGCTGTTGCTTGTGCTGTACACAATGCCGCGCGCAGTCAAGGTCTCGCCTCCGTTGCTCGTGACGTTGCCGCCCATTACCGCACCACCGTTGTTATATGCGGTGACAGATGTCGTGGTAACAGCGGGAATTGATGGTGTCTCGAACTCAACAACATCGCCGTAAACAGTGTTGACACTGTTCGTGGCATACGCCCTCACATAGTATTTCGTACCGAAACTCAACCCTGTGGCGTTGTACGTGTAATCTCCCGTGGCAGTGCCAGTCACCGTCACCTTGGTGTCGCTCGTGGTCGGCATGCTGCTGCTACTGCTATATACAAATCCCTTCTCACTTATCGTTGGAACACCCGCGTATGTCAGGTTGCCGTTCAAAGTAGCAGTGGTGGAAGCTACCGAAGTAGCCGCACTCGTGGTCACCGCAGGAACTCCCGACACCTGTGTCGAGGCAAGCAGGTACAGCCTGTTCCGCTCTACAGTCGGAACACTCGCGAAATCCTGGTCAAGCAGCTCAATAGTGCCGTTGTTGCCATACGCCTTCACGTTGAACCCGTCACTGTAATCACCCGCAGGCAACATCACGTAGAACACCGTCGGACTTGCAGACGACGCGGACAGCGTTATCGGTGAGGCTGACTCCAAAGTTATCACATTCGTATTGCCGGAAGTCGTCAGCGTAGCACTCGGTGTGTCTCCTTTGTAGTCCACAGTGTAGGTGCCGTTCAGCTTCTTGCCGTTCTTCCCCGTCACCACAATCTTGTCCATGGTTCCCGTCGAGGCCCCGTACAGACGCACGGCTATGCCTCCGCACACGTTCCTGAACGCAAGGTAGTTGCTGCTCGACTTCGCCACCATAGGATTCGCACCGTTGCCGAAACTGTTTTCTGTCAGCGTCTGCGTGGCAGGAAGTGTGAACGTCACACTCTCGCTCCCCTCCGTACTGCTCGTTATCACGGCAGAAGAAGGATACGCAGCCACGTAGTAGCTCCCGCTCGGCGTTCCGCTGAACGAACCGCTGTAGCTGTCCGCTCCGCTCGAAAGCGTCAATTCGCTGCCGTTCACATTTATCACGTCGTCGCTGCTCCACAGCACAGCACCGCTCGACGCCAGCGACGTCTTGCCGCCCTCGTCACCGTCGCCGTCGGTGGTCGCGGTGAAACTCATGGCGACAGCCTCAGGCGTCGCC